>JACCDG011411802.1_pt1 | contig 110680 bp, 108 predicted proteins | sample 7442471 | NCBI WGS metagenome assembly JACCDG01 (sample SAMN15323444, study PRJNA562643) | freshwater metagenome | isolation source: river surface water | place: USA:Blue River Watershed | collected 2017-08-17
AAAAGATTATTGATGCTCTACAACCAAGTGCAGTTTGTGCTCGTGGACGGCAAGAATGTCCTTATAAAAACTCTCTGACTGAGTCTTTGGAGCTTTGACGATCAGCTGCACGGCGAGATTGCTCGGTCCAACTTTCCAAGAGTGATAGTCGATCAGCTCGATGCCTTCGGACAAAAGCTTTTGGCGCACCACCTCAATGTGATGCCCCGTATGCACATCCAGCAATTCTTTGGCAGTGACTTTACCGAGCTGAAACGCCCAACGAAGAATCACGAGTGACCCCACCACTCCCATGACGGGATCAAGCCATGTGGCCCCCCAATACTTGCCAATCACCAGAGCAACGATCGCGGTGACCGAAGTCATTGCGTCTGCCATGACATGGAGGACAGCACTGCGATGATTGTGATCGTGGACATGCTCGGGATGCTCATGATCGTCATCGTGATCATGGTCATGATCCTCATGTCGGAGGTTCCCTCCCAAAATAAATATACTCGCAACATTTACCGCTAGACCAACCGCCGCAATCACGATGGCTTCGCTAAAATCAATCTGAACGGGCGAAAAAAGTCGGACAATACTCTCACATGCCATCCAGAGAGCGATGATTCCAAGTCCAACACAACTTGAGTAGCCTCCGAGCGGCAAGAGTTTGCCCGTGCCAAAGGTCAAATGGCTTTTGACCTTGGGTGATTTGGCCAACTGATAAACAAGATACGAAATACCGAGAGCTCCCGCATGAGAGGCCATATGATAGCCATCTGCCAAGAGCGCCATCGATCCCGTCCAATATCCAGCAATGACTTCGATCACCATCATCGTCGCCGTCAGGGCCACGACCCAAAGAGTGCGCCGTTCATTTTGCGCAATTTGATCGTGCGAAATTTCGAGCGTCTGCGATTGGCTACAATGTGAGTCTGACTTTTGACTAGGGACCAACATGCGCCCTTAGTCTAATAGAGATGCAATACTCAGGGGGAGAAAAAATAAGCTCCATCAAGCTCTACCACCAGAGGGTCAAGGACAAGATCCTTGAGTTCCTCCCTGGTGAGATATCCCTTCCCAATCCAAAATCCATCTTTACGCACCCATCGCCTCATTCCCTGCGACTCAAGCTGATCAATGAGCTTCTGTACGGGCGCCTGATCATTGAGCTTCACATCAACGAATGTTTCGGCCTGAGGTTGACCGTCGTTGTACTTCAACCACTTTTCAAGGCTCACCTTCACGACCCCTCGAGGATCAAAAAAGGGCTCAAAGGGTTGAGGGTCGATGCAAACATTTTTGAAGTAAGCGCTGCTCGTTGGCACTTCTTCATCCACTCGAAAGTGCATTTCTGAGCTTACTCGATGATAGAGATTTGCCTGATCTGGCAAGGGCCCAAACAAATACTGAAGTCTCACCTTTGTCTTCCCCCAACCCTCTACAGACCAGGTTCGCACTACGGCGATAATTGCGTCCGGTCGGACTTCCTCGATCGCAACTTCTGCTGCCGTATAGTCGCCTTCTTTTGCAGGGTAAACTTTGTACACATAGGAGTTCCAATCGTAGGTGGGGACCACAAGCGCGCGAAGGCTTTCGATTTGTCCGGGGTTCTCTAGTGAGAGTCTGACCATGTGGCTAAAGTTATCAGGCATGAATTCATCTTGATCCTCAATCCACACCTCAAGAACTTCGCGGACTCTCAATGGCGCTGCATTCTCAGTCGCATGCACATAAGGCATTCCAATACAAATCGCCGTCAAAATATTTTGAATAAACAATTTCAATCCACACCTCACAGAGATTCACACTGCCAGCACAATTTGCAGAGAGTAAAGGACTTAAAATCATGCACGTGACTAAAACACATATTATGAGTGAGCATTAACTGCTTTAAGTATCTGTTTTTATTCTTATTTTTTAATTTTATGTATTTTTATACATTACTTTAGTGAGCAAAATTCAAAGAGCGATCTTGGACTCCACCAACTTTCCAACAAAAGTCTCCACTTTCCTCAGAGTTTTTGAAGGACTGCACACTCTCCGCGCACAAAATGAGAGTTTGAATTTCCAAATATTAATCTCAGTGAGTCTCTAGATTTTATCTCGAGGGTTTGTTATCGACAGATTTATGACTACATCTTCATTGCTCTTAAATCTGATTTTAACTCTCGCTCCCTCGATACAGGCGGACGTTTATCCTGATCGAAAAATGACAAAGGAAGAGCGAAAAGTTCGCGAAGAGATGATTCAAGAAATTACAGAAAAAGCGACTGAATGCGGCGTGGCCAAAGAAAAGCGAAAAGTAAACGACGCATTTGCCAAGGCCTTGGGCATCACCGAGGATGTCGATCCGCTAGTACAAAAGTTCATTGTTGTGTTTAATGGGCTCGATCAACTCAAATCACAGCTCAAAACTTCGGGCGTGACTTTGGAGTTTGGAGTGGAGCGCGAGCTCGAAGAAGCTTGCAAACTCTCTGATCAATCCAAAATGTTTAATTTTGGCTCGGTCGAAGCCCTCATGTACGTCAAACGTATGTCGGATCTTGTCACATCCATGAAAGATCGCACCTACAAAATGAATGTGCTACGCATTGAGATCGCACACCTACTTTCGACAGAACTCTATGAAAAGAATCGAAAGCCCGATGTGACCGATGAAGTTCGATATGAGAAGCAAGCGGACGGCTCCGAACTTCGTCGAGACATCAAGATTGCCAAAATATACGTAAATGCTGGCGATTTTGAGACGGGATTGATGCTGTTTCCCCTCATAGAAGCCCTGGTGAGCTCCGATAAATAGTGAGTTGCCACTTCTCCCACCTTCCTCAATTTGCAAAAATTGAGCGCTCACGGTAGGCCTCTTCTCTCGTGAGCGGCTGGCGTGCATTGAGCGTTGTGATCCTGTCATTGGTGGGCAAAGTCTTTGCTTCAGAAGCTCCTCCATTGTTTTGCAAAAAAGTTGTCGCCGCAAAGCCAGAGAAGTCGCAATTTTTAGTTCCCGAAGTCATCACCTGGGATTGGATTCTTCGAGAAGTCCTCATTGGACCAGAAGTCACATTTACGAATCGACATCTCGAAACAATGGATACTGTATTTATCAATCCTTGGACGGACCATCCACCGCTCCTCCGGGTAGAGGCCAACGCCGAGGGTCGAAAGGCGATTGAAGAATGGATCACAAAAGCCTCCCCCAATATCTCTAAAGCCGCGCAACGTGAAATCCTCAAGCTACTCTTTGAAGTTTTGCCCACAAAAGCAGTAACGGCAGAGCGCAACCAAAGCCAGGAGAGTGAGCTCTCTCACACTCACTCACCAGGGACTTTGAGAATCAGAACCAACACGTCTTCCCTTCACTTTCGAGTATTGACGGAGGACGGCCGCACTTTACTCGTGCATCCGGAGCCGGGAGCGATTGAGATCAATCAAGCTCCCACCACTCTCGATAAGTTGGGCTCAATTTGGTCAGATATTTTTGAGAGGGCTGAGGCTTTGGGATTCTCCGGAACGCGCGGTCCCACCTACGGAGGAGGTGGTGGGCACATTCATTTGGGGTTCAAAGATCGGCGCCTCGATTTGTTTTTGGCTCGTCCGGATATTTTAGCTGATTTTGCTCTGTTTCCGATTGTTCATCCCTCGACGATGTTTCTTTTGAGAGAGTCTTCTGAGTATCATCAGCTCTCCGCGAGTGAGAGTCCTCTCGACAATCCTACGATCCCTCGAGAGATTTCGGATTTTGAAAATTTGACAAAAATGGAACCCACGCACTCCAAAGGAATCCGCCCGTCGATAAAATCACTTAGAGACATAATGCCGCACTCTTTAACAGCACATGACTCTTATATCAGTCTCAAAAACTACTTCAGAAAAGGTCGAAAGCAAAGAAGTAGTGTGGAGGTTCGATACCCTCGTGCCTTTAATTCATTTGATGATCTTTATGCAGCGGCTTTGCTTCAGCTCAAAATTATAAACTTTGCGACCGAAAAACGTGCGACATCCCCCATCGCAGAAAACTATAATTACCATACCTTAAGATACCTGCAAAAGGATTGGCAGCGCGTGCAGTACTTGCTGGATCTCGATGAGTCCCATGCGACTCAGATTCGATATTACGGGGGAGCAGATCTTTTTGCGACCTACCCGAGTCGAAAAAACCTCACGGGCGTGCTCAAAAATATTCGTGTTCGAGTCCGTGAGACTAGTGCCGAAGCAATCCCTGTTTATGAGATTGCGATTCCTCGCTCCAAAAAACAAAGAACTGATCCATCGGCCATCCCTCCTAGTTATCTCAATGGCCACAGACGCTATGCTGTGCATTATCCCAATGAAGTGGTGGTTGATGTCCTCGCAACACCCGGGGCATCGAACTGGGTCATCGTGCGCGCACTCGATTATCCGCCGTTTTTGGTGAAGTTTTTGGAGAGGCCAGACGGGAGTCACCGCATTATTTTTGATCCCTTGGATTCTAAGACCCAAGATCTTTATGAACTGATTTCAAATATATTTGAGGCCAACTACGGAGTTGTGAGTGATTCTCAGCGCAAATCAGCTCTCAACTCGGAACTGCTGAGCGCGGGATACAGTGAAAGCGAGATTGATGAAGCATTCCATCGCCTCGCCACACAACCGAGCCGAACCCTACATTTGGGAGTGCTCAATACGGACCTCCAAAAGGTAACAAACGTCCTCCTCTTACTGGTTCGCGCCGATGGGCAAATTATTCATGTCAAAATTCCATTTGAAATCGGACATGAGCATTACTCGCTCTCTGTACTCAAACTCAAGCTGACGAGTGACGTCTCAGAAGAGATCCAAAAGTTTGTTTTGAATTCATCATTGCAACTCGATCAAAGCTCTCTCATACTCAACTTATCCGATAAAACTCAACGAACTATCCCGCCCCTCTCAGATCCAGATCTGTTCAGGATCTTGACTGCACAAATATTGGCACCTCAATGATCCATTTTTGTCGACTCTGTTGATGCCGGCAGGAGCAAATCAGGAGAATTCAAGTACTTAAGGTACAACCGGACTGGCACAGGAGTTGCGAATTCGAGGGTCTATGAATTCAATTCGACATGCTGTGATTTTGCTCTCTACGCTTGGTGCACTTGCTACTCATGAACTCTGTGCAGCTCCGGTGACGATTAGCTACACATTTACAAAGCAGGACACTGGAGACATTTTGCCCGGCGAATGGACATTTGATTCTTCCGAGCAATTATTTTTTTGGACACAATCGCTCTACAATGGCGGCGTTGTGATGAGCCTCGAGATTATCAATGAAAGTTTAGATCCCACGAGCGGCACCGGCGAACTCACTTACGTTTTAGATATTGGTGGTGGCGATGGATCAGATTGGGTCTTTGATGCAGATGTTCGTTACGAACTCCCCCACTCTCTCGACAACATCATGGTGGGTGGAGAGTATTCGACATACTCATTGAGCCCAATGATAGAGTTTAATGGGCAGCCTCTTGCATCCATTATTACTGACCAGAATCCTGTCAGTGGATCTGCTGTTCAATACACTGACGGAGTGGAGACCCCAGGATACTTTTTTGCTGCAAATTTTGGAAATGGGGAGCCAAGCCTTCCCACGCAGTTCATCAATAGCAGTATTGGAACTCGACATACGATCAAACTCGCCACCTCCTTTTTTCTTCAACAGTACGTCACTCTAAAGACTTCGAGCACCACTCAGTGCCCAGACTTTAACGGCGACAAAATAGTCGATAGTGCTGACCTTGGAATCTTGCTTGGCGCCTACGGCCCGAGTTCAACGGCACTCGATCTCACTAATGATCGTCAAATCAACGGAGCGGACCTCGCCATTGTATTAGGAAGTTTTGGGTCCTGCAGGTAGCTCTACATTCATATTACTTTGGACAGACCTGTTAATTATTACTTTACAGCGCGCTTTTGAATTCGACAGAATCTCTCTGGGTTTAAGGAGAGATTTTAGTCATGAAAAAATTTGGGTTCGTGTGTCTCGGTCTTTTGACTCTGCAATTTTGTGCGCTCAATACTTTAGCTGTAGATCAACAAGCAGGTCTAAAAGTCGAATCCTTCTCTGCATCTCGGCAAGCCGTCTATGGTCAAAACTTTTCGCAGGGTCAAAGCCCTGAGGAAAGTGTTCGAAACTACTTTGATCCGCCGTTAGATCTGCGTTTGAGATCCTCCCAAAGAATGCAGGGAGCACAAAAAATCGCTCTCACCTTTGATTATTTTATCGCGGGCCTTAAAGTGGAAGGAGCTTTTGTCAAAGCTCTGGTCGTCAACCAGTTTCCCTTTCCGATGAGCTTTATGCAATCCAGTCTGCCTAAGAGTATTCGAGCGCAAAAGAACCCCCAACTCATGCCCCAACCCAAAGATTCTGAACTCCTCTATTTGCTCAACTCAGAATCAGGCGAAGCGGCTTTAGTCTACAAATCCATTGAATCTGATGAGTCTCAAATTCCACCCATTCGAAGGGCTCATTACATTGATGCGAGCAGCGGCAAACTTTTAAAAACCGAAGACCTTGTTTATCACGGCAGCGTAACCGGCAGAGTTTCTACCTATTTGACACCTGGCTTCTTCCCTCCTTCGGCCAGCAATATTGGGGTACCGAGTCCATTGCCGCAGGCACAAGTTCAGGCCATCAATCCCACAGACAGCCCCATTACTTTTTCAAACTCATCAGGAGATTACTTCTTCAGTATCAATGCCCCTACGACAGATGTTCGTGTGAGTCTGATCAACGATCGCATCCGCGTAGTCAATCAACCCACACAGGTGGGGCTCAGCCAGACATTGAATACGATGGTGCCCGGTCTTTTGAACTTTCTTCTGCCATCCAACCGATATGATGAGACTCTGGTCGCTCAAACCAATGTTTTTTACCACGCTACGCTTCTTCATGACTGGATCAGAGCCATGGGCCCAGACTTTACCGCGATTGATCTGCAGGTGCTCGGCAATGCCAACTTGAACTCCTCATGCAATGCTTACTATGTAAACAATACGATCAACTTCTTTCGCGCCTCGGGCGGTTGCCCCAACACGGCCTATACAACCGTCATTGCGCATGAGTACGGACATTTTGTGGTCGAACGTTTGGGGCTTCAACAAAGAAGTTTTGGAGAGGGGTACAGCGATCTGCTGGCCATGCTCTATTATAATACGGCCGCGATCGGTCACGCTTTTTATGGTCAGAATCAACCCCCCCTTCGCAGCCCCGGTGTTGATATTGTTCCCTACCCCTGCACCGAAGAAATTCACCACTGCGGGCAGACGTTGGCCGGAGCTTTTTGGACTATTCGGGAAGCCTATCGAAGTTTTTGGGGAGAGGCCGGCATTGCAACAGCCAATCAACTCTTTATAGACTGGACGCAAATCACCGGTGGCGGAATAGAAAATGATTCGGCCCATCCACTCACCGCTGTCGAAATTCTTGCTGTCGATGACAACGATGGAGACATCGCCAACGGAACTCCTCACTACAATTTGATCTGTCCTGCCCTCCAAACAAGAAACATCAACTGTCCTCCGCTTCATTTTTACAACATTCAAATGAATCCTGCACGAGCGGAGACCATCACTCCTCAGCGGGTCCACTTTGTTTCTATTTCGCTGAGTCCAAATATTACAAACGAGACACCACAGTTTGTGAGATTAAAGAGCAGAATCAATGCCGGTGCATGGTCAACAACAACGATGGCACGAAGTTCTGCGTTCAATTATACAGTGCAACTTCCGCAGCTACTTTGCGGCCAGAATTTTGAGTACTATTTTGAAGTCCAAGTGGATTCTACAAGGATTCAGAACTATCCAGATTCACCGAACTACTTTCAGTCTTATGCAGCCACTCGATCAGAGGTTGTTTATACGAATAGTTTTCCGTTTGAGGAGCCGATCGGTTGGAGTGTAACCAATGAGGGTGTCTGGAGTGGAGGTTGGCAAATCGGAATGATCGATCCATTCAGCTTTCCTTTTCAAGATTCGGACGGCTCAAATAGTTGTTGGGCTACGAGTTTTAATGGGCAAGGCCAGTCTGGCGGAAACTCAGATTTGATTTCGCCTGCCTTTCATATCAACGCTGACTTTTCGGTCGTCAGCTATTGGAGGTCTTTGCGGCCTTCATGGTTTGCGGGCAACAATTTTTTTAATGCCTACTACCGTCTGGGGTCCGGTGAGTTACGGGAGATTGAAACTCAGCTCATGAGGACCAATGCATTTCAAGAAAAGTCTGTCCAGTTCAATAGCTCTGACTCACGCCACTTTGAATTGATATTCAATCACTGGAATGCCGGTGAGGATCCTGGATTTGCCGCGATCGATCAGCTGAGGGTGACTGCTTACTACTGTCAACCTCGTGTCATGCCAAACGCTACATTGGCCGCAAATGTCGACGAATTCTGTGTCGCCGATTTTAACTCGGATGGTCGAGTTGATTTGTCAGATCTTGAAAAGTTCCTGCATTACTTTGAGGAGGGCGCGGATACCGCAGATATGAATCGCGACGGTGGGGTCGATGGTGCTGACTTTGAAGTCTTCATGCGGCACTATTTGTCCGGTTGCTAAACAAATGGCGCGCGCACTATTCGTTCAGGATTCTCTATTGAAGAACAATCTGGTCACTGCGATGGGGCGACCGAAATCGTCCACATTGACTCGATAGTGTCTTGATTCAAACGAAAAAAGCCATGAGTGGACATCGGCTCGAGTATAATCGAGTGGCGGCGTTCGATTAAACCGAGAATTTGATTCGGTCAACCAATTGAACATTTTACTAAACAACAAAACGATCCTTTGTTTAGCAAGCGCTTGGAGTTCTGCATCACTCGATGGACGAACAGTCGTTGCGTCAGGAAGCGGATGCACAAACTGCATTTTCATAAGCTCCCAGTGCATATTCAGTTCGACAAAAACTTTGATCGTGTGAGCAGATCTCTTTTGACGACGAGCTCCACTCTTATAGGCGAGCAGAATCGAAACCGTCCAACCCTCCTTGTATACTCTTGACGCTCGAACGACAGGAGTTCGAACGTTACTCCATTCCCCAGAAGGATCATCCTTCGGCAATGCCGTCATCACGAGATCTCTTGCAAAAAAAAGTGCACGATTTCGCAAATCTGATTTTCGAAACTCCTCCATCGCCTTGACAGGGCGAGCGCACTCACCTGATGCACCATTTAGATCGTGACTTACAAAATACAAAATTGCTAACAATCCAACCGCTCTCAACACTACTGATCTCCCAACTTGTTTAATTTGAGTCTGATTAAAATGCCCAACGTGAATTTGCAAGGAAATGAAGCTCAGCAGATAAAGTAAATCTATTTTGAAGACTCAGGGTCTTCAAAATAATTCGTTCGTAGCAATTACTCCATAGAGTCTGATCAAAGCAAAAAATTCACACCTTTGCGAGAAGCGCCCGCCTATTTTTGAATAAAGTAAAATCCTCGAAGAAATTCAAGTTTGGTGATCATCGACTGTGTTTGCGAGAGCTGAAGTAGATTTCTCGTAAAAAGGGTCATTGATCTGGGTGGGCGAGCCTCACTGCTCGGCAGTGATGGCAAGTTAAACTGGTAGTCGTTCCTTTTCTGATCGCGACTCTTGAGCCATTCAAGCATGATCCCTACAAAATCCTCTGAGGTCTTAAAAAAGGATTCGCGCCCGAAGAACGCTCCCTGCCACTGATCATTTTCAAAAAATGTCGTGGGAAACGTAAACGCAAAGTATTTGAGAAGAAGCTCGCGAGTCGTATCGAGTCTCAAAAAGAAATCTGCTGTTTCTGGTGAAGTCGTCTTCTGAATCAGTCGTCGGCCCAATTCAGTCACAAAGGCTACTCTGTGGCTCTCGAGGATCTCGTTGGCGCGATTAAGAACTGAATCCTGAAAGATCTCACTGGGGGCACTCAAATGAGTGACTTCAAAGTTATTGAAGATTTGCTCCACCCACATCGTGTGTGGATTCTCTTGCCAGTTAACTCTCGCCCAAACGGCGAGATGAGCGGGGCTGTTGCCGGCAAAAACCATTTGCTCGATAGACGCTTCTGCGATGGACTCCGTGAGGTCCTCGCCCTTGTCTCCCTTCACCGTAACTAAGAGTCGAGCTCTAAAGGTTCCCTCCATATTGCCCCCTTGGCGGACAAAATCTCGCGTCACATCAATGGCTTCAGCACAGAGAGTCAATTTGACGATATTTAAATAAAGCGCGTTCTTTAACCAGTTGGGGGCAAATTGAATTGCACGATTGATGACAGCGACGCTAGGGACTCGCCATTGCTCACCTGCGGGTATCGACCCTGGGTTGCAGGCGATCAGAGTCGGTCCCTGAGCAAGCTGAGGAAGAATTTTTGTAGGCCAAGACAAATCTTGGAGGAGCTCTTTCTTTGAAGAATAAAACAGAGGGAGGCGAACTTCTAAGTCGGAGGCCGGATCTGAGTGAATCAGTTTTTGACTGCGGCGGAATTCATTGGCCTCATCACCGAACCGGGTCTTTAAGAGCCCCTCGTCCTGATAAATTCCACTTGTTTTATAGGCATAGGCCCGCAGTTTTTTGCGGAAGTCCTCAATTTGCTGACCAACGCCAATCAGCCGGTTCAAGGCTTCTGGCTTGACCAGACGCTTTCCATGCTCAGGCCAAAGCATGAGAATCTCGAGAAGCGAGTGAGAAGCTATCAGCCAGATATCAGGATTAGGGAGTTTGCCTGCTCCACCAAACTCAATGGGGTTAAATTTGACTTTGGCCAGCGCATCCAAAAGGTTGAGGTTTTTAGATAACGGGAGCTGAAGTCGCGTGTTTAAAAGCTCGGGCGAATTTAAAATATCATCGGGCACTGGCGGCGAATTGATGTCATCGTAAGATTTTTGCAGCGCATACTCCAAAAAAACACGACTGCATTCCGAAAACTTTTCGTCGGTCATCACGACACTCATTAGGTCTAGGCTCTCGATACATTCAAATCGAGCTTTTTGAAGATCTGCAAAATTAAGTGTACTAAAGCCCTGATCAAGAATCACACGGAAATCCGCAAAGTAAGAATCAATTTCATGTTTGAGAGAGGCCATTTGTCCCATGGCGTCTTGATGATTCTTCTGCACGGTCGTGAGGACCTGCTCGAGCTTTGCGTAGATCGCATCGAGCTTTCGGTCGACCTGATCAAAGCGCTCATGCATCTCTTTGCGCAGGGTCTGGATATCCTGACGCAAAGCCTGAACTTGCTCCAAGATGACCTGTTCGGGAGTCGGGCTGTCTCCAAACAAGGAGATCAAACTAATGGCTGCCCCAATCAAGTCACCGGTAAGTGCGATGGACGAAATTCGACCTGGATCCAATTCAAAAAGACTCACCTTCTGATAAACATTGGTCATGATCGAGCCAACATTGCTCGAAAGTTGAAGTGCCCTTTGCACTTCGGGATCTCGTACAATTGAGCCAATGCTCCCGAGGATCTGAAAGCTGATCTGAACGTCTTCAATTTGAGCGAGTTCTTTTTGAATCAATTCTTGTCGCTGTTGGAGCTGATGAGCTAACTGCTGCTGCAAAGCCTCGCGCTGCAGGCGGAGCTCTTCGTTTCCATTGAGCTTTAGGATGGCCTCGCGAAGTTCGTTGAGGGACTCATCGATGGCTTTGATTTCCTCAGGCGTAGCCTTTGGTTGATTCTTCAGCTCTTCGAGGCGATTCATGAGCTTTTGCTCCAGACTTTTAGCTCTATCTCGAGCCTTCTTTTTGGTCTGAGGCGTCGAGGTCGCGTCCGACTCTGCTCGTACGACTTCTTCGCGAGTTTGAGCGGCTTCGGCAGTGGTCACGTCTGCCCCAGTCATTTCGGCAACAGTAGCGGTAGGTTTATATGAAAGGGCTCCAAAGTTAGCTGTGGCGATCACCTCTTCGGCATTTTTATCTTCGACACCCAAATTCCATGCCTTTGAATAAATATCCAAAGCCTCATTGTCAAAAGACCGCTCAACCTGAAAGTGATTATCGAGTGCGTTGAGGCGCTCAACTCGACCGTTGGTGTGCCGATCAATACTCGCCGAGATGTCAAAGCCGATCTCAGCGAGCTGAGGAAACGCTGCAGCGCCAGGGATATCCTTGATAATTCCCAGGGCTGCAATCGGGAGCTCTTTGATTTTTCTCTCGGTCGAAGCAGGCAAAAACTGGCGGTAGGCATCTCGAATTTCGGGAGGCAGAATCTTTAAATATTTCGTCACCTCCAAGCCGCGTGCATCATAATTGTTCAAATTTTCAATCAATCCTCTTTCACGCTTAAAGCGATCTGAAAGATCCAAAACTCGTACCTTGAGGGCGGCGGCCGACGATGCATTCCAGTTTCCTTCGTTTTGCAGTCTCGAAATCTCGTTCACGGCAAAACGAGTTGTTGCCATCCGAAAAAACTCATTCTTCGACTTAATCTCGTTTGTTGATTTATAGGCCCAGACATACTGTGAGCTCTTCCATTTTTCTGCACCGGCGGGGGGTTGATAGCGGCGGGCGAGATTTACACCACTCGCCTGAAACTCTTCGGTAGGTGGAGCGGCGATAAAAGAGACTGTGACGACAAATGAAAGGATCATATGGCCTAGACGGATACTTAATTCGATAGGGGGCCGCAAGATCTAGAAAGATATGAATTTGGCGAGTTCAATGCGCGAGCTCTGAAGGATACACCCATTCAATCTGCCTATTGGGCAATATTACCCTGTCGGCGCCCCAGGTACGGCCAGAAACGGAAGTCGATGGTGGCTTTCAGATACAATCATTGATGGTCGAACCCTGAGAATCCATCTCTAGACCCTTGAAAATCTCTGTCAGTAATGTAGTTCATTCGCGCATATGAAGACTCAGCATTTCAAGGGCTCTTTAGGGGTTCTGGCAACAACCATGGTCTCCGCCTTTTTGGGGATTCAGGGAGCAGAACTGCCGACATCAATTTCTCTCATGGGGACGCCGGCCACCAACAGAATCCTCGATCTCTGTCCTACTTACCTTCAATTTCTTCACGCGCATCTTAAAGGTCAGGGCGTTGCCAAGATTGGAAGTCTGCCGGAAGCCCCAATGATTGCAATTGCGGACAAGCCAGGCGCCGATCCAATGAATGCTCACTTAGTGAGCCTGGAAACTTCCTTAAAACTTCGGAGAATCCTCGACAAAGTCAATACTCCCCATCCTCTCCTTCAAGCGTTGAGCCAGATGCTAAGCCTCCAAAGTCCTGATCCCCATGCTGACCCTGCCTACATCGGAGCTCTCAGCGTTGGTCTCTCTGAAGGCTGCTGCTTTAAGGAGCCTTCAGATTCTGTCAAAATTATTCGCTCGCAGGTTCGACTGATTATCGATCAAGACAGAATTCGACTTGTGGATCCCAATACATGGGGATCGAAGATTCATATTCCTGCCGTCGCGCACGTGCCAAAATTTGTCGAACCTCGTCAGCACTATGGGCTCTTTGTTACTGATACTCCCCGCATCATTTCAAACCCCTTTATCGAGGCTCATCCGACGCTAGATCAGAGCCGCGCTGTTGCTCGATGGTACGGAGAGCTGATTGCTTTAATGGCAACAAGGCTCACCATTCGAAACCTCGAAATGTGGCTTGAGGACAATGCAGTACGCCTTCGCCGCAAGGAATCCGTGCATCCACTGTTTTTGAGATATGCGCAACTTTCAAATCAGGGCGACTCCATCGAAGTTAATAGAGCCTTTTGGGCAATCTTAGTCGAAGGCACCGCCGCTCAGATGCAATACATCATCGAGACAACATACCTCGACAACGTGCTTCGCGGCCAAGCCGTCAAAGACAAAGAACACGCGAGAATTTTTAAAGAAGTATCGACTCAGGCATACAATGAGCTCATTCAGTCCTTCGGAGACGAAGCCACCTTAAAAGGCGATTTTAGTGCTTCACCCGAATCCATATTGAGTCAGGCTTACGCTTATCTGAATGAAGTTAACCTTTGGCTGATGCAGCCCAAAGGCCTTGCGGCACTTCCGAAAGCAAAAGATATTGATGAGGCCACATTGCGATTTCTGCAGCGAATGGGTCAATTGACCTCACTGCAGTTTTTGGAACTCTTTCAATTCAACCGCTTTCTGCAGCGGGCGTATTCTTTGTATTTGGGCGATCACGTAAATCTCGCAAATACCCTAATCGATTCGACTGGGTCAGTTGAAACGCAACTGACGACGGAAGTCCCGATGATGCGAGAATCCCCCGCCAGTGACGAGTTGAAAGCCGACTTAAAAGCTCAGGCCTGGAATGCGGCAAAGGACAATGAGTTAAGACTACTCTATAGACAAATGATGGAGCTTCCTTAAGTACCAGAAGCTCCAAGTTTCGGAGATCATGTCCCATCTCGGAGTGCCTAACCCCTCGGAAACCTTCGATTTCTGCCTGGCGCCTTCCTTGCAATATCGATAGGAATTACAGGGACTTATTTGATGGCTCGCGAGACAAATGCAGGCGCTCGACCTAAACAGCTTAAGGCTAGCAATGGCTCTACATTTATCCGCACGCGCGAACTTTCTAAAATTCAAACAGCCTTTGATTTAGTTCATTTTTGTTTAGTCGCCTCGCCTCCTCTTTCGGGGCGAACCACGCTTCTCAAACAAGTCGCCCAACTCCTTCAGCAAGAAAATTCTCAGCTGAGAGTTCTTCAGATTGAAGTTCGTACCGTGACTGAGTTCCCTGCATTCTTGAATAGTCTTCAAAGGCTCTTGGCTCTTAAAGATGAGGAGCTTCAGCTTAACCATTTGATCGAACGATTGAATGATACTGAGACACTGTTGATCATTGATAACTTGGATCTTGTTGAAGGCTACGAGTTCTTTATCGATGAGTGCCTGTCCAAGAATTCGGGTGCAAAGATTTTGGCGTCCGTCTCAGACACACCAAAAATAGATCCACTTAAAGCGATCGAATTGAGGGTCATCAAAGACTTAAGATTTTCATCGCTAGAGCTAGAACAATGGATTGCTCAGGTTCAGCTTAAGATCGAACCCCCGGTAACAACGGAGACAATCCTGCAGCGAACTCAGGGCTATGCCTCCGTGATTCGAGCAGTGTTCTCGCGTGCCCTTCTTGATGAGAGAGCACTGAGGATGACGGACCTCTATGAAGGCATTCCACAAATTTGCGGACATGTGATTCAAAGGATAAAGCAGCAGGAAGTCGATATCTTGCGTGACGTCGCATTTGTTTTTTGTTCCTGCGATATGCAGGATTTATTTTTGCGCCGATTGAGCGCTTCGACTCTCGAAACCCTAGACGCCTTTGGACTCATAAAAATTTCTCCAAACAAACAGTATCAGATTGCAGACGAGCTTCGCTCACACATCAAAAGCTCTTGTTCACGTCAAGAGGCCGAACGATCTCGCAGTAAAATTTTGAGTGAGCTGAATTCAGCGCAACGACCTACGCTAGAATCGCGCGAGGAGTCAGTTCGTCAACTCATCTCGCTTGAAAAGACAGACGAAGCCGCCAAAATCCTTAACACTTTAGTTTTTGATCTTAGTCGAGATTGGCGAGGCGACACGATTCTCGAACTCACAGAATCCACCTGGCGGCATATTTCTCCAGAAGCCTATTTGATCAGGCGCTCCTACTTCTATGCGTATCGAGCCAAGTTCATGTTTAATCCGGAGCAAAAGGTGCAGGCAGAGCTCTCCGAGCTCATCGCGAGCACGGAGAATCCTGCAGACAGAGCCTATTATTTACAGATTGCAGCCCGCAATTCTTTTACCCAAGGCCAACTGGCTCAAGCACTTGAGTACGCACGCGAATCCGTAAAAATTGCTCCTGGTGGGAGCGAGGCCCAGCTCTGGGCAAAGCTGACGGAGGCCAAAATGCTTAGCTTTGAAAAGTCTTCGTGGGCCTATGAAGCGATTCGGTCGACCAAAGAGTCCGCTCTTGAACCCAGATACTCGAGTCTTCTCAGGGGATTTATTTACTATGAACTCTCGATGGTTTGCTTTCATACATCGAGATACGAAGAGGCCATCGCTTGCGACAATCTTGCTTACGAGAATTTTATGGCTTGCGGACTTATGCCCTTGATTCAGGTTGTTCGAGCCAATCGATGCTATCATTTGTGGGGCGCCGGCAAATTTAAATCAGCCGTACCCGAATTGACTGCACTCATCGAAAACACTCAAGCCTTAGGCGCCGACAAACAACGTCGCAACTATGTTGAGACTTTAGTCTCGTACTATTTGGAACAGGGTTTTTTGAGCAGAGCCAAGGAGCTCTGGTTTGCGCACAATTCTGACCTTTTGCCGATTGGCAAAGACGGTCTGTTGCATATGGAGAGCCTCGTCCATTATTTTTGGATTCAACTGACCGAAGGAGCTTCATTCGAGATCAGCGAGAGCATTAGAAAGATCTTTGGGCTAAGCCCTGAGTTCTCGGAGTCGGGCAAGTTCACTCTTCAAGCGCTCCGCCACATTTTGGAAAGCTCCACTTTGAGACTTCCACCCCCCGATCTTGAAACAATGATTCGTGCAAAGACTTTGGGTGATGCCAACGACCGAGTGCGAACCATGGCGTTGCTGCTCGAACATATTTGGAATACATCCATCACTATCAACGCCCCACAATACATCTCGCTTTTGGATTCTACTCTTGAAGAAAGCGGGGCTGTTCCCGATCGAATTCGATCCAAGACGCTCCTCGCGCTAATTTGTATCTTTGATACGAACGAAAACAACCCTAAAGAGATATTTGAGTCCTCTTTGAATTACTGCAAGGATAATGATATCTGGCTCGGACAGCTGCGTTGCCATTTAGGCAGGGCTCTCCTTGAATTGCGACAAAACCAGTTTACTCAAGCAATGGCACATTTGAATTTTTGCACGCCACTCATGGAGAAGATTGATCACTGCGTTGAATCAGACTGGGTCTCGGCGCTTGTCGGTGTTTGTGAGGCTCTTGATCAAGGGCCCGAACGCTTGATGGAGGCACGAAACAAATTGGATCGTGAGTCTGCGGCAGCTGACTTTTTGAAGGCCTGCATCGATGGGAACGCAAATTCCGGCACACAATCTTGGTGGGGACCCCTCGTCAGCCTCTATCTCAGTTCGGTAAGATCCGTACTGTGCAAGACTCCGCAGCGAAAGGACTTAGTTCAAGGTGTACTTCAGTTTGATCCCAAAACGAGGTTGTTGAGCGTAAACGGAACATCGATGGATCTGAGTGACCGACAGATCATTTGTGCCATGCTCGAGTTGTTTTTGAATTCATCAGGGATTTATTTTTCTAAGGAAGACCTCGTGAAGAAAGTCTGGAACGAGAGCTACAATCCTCTCGTCCACGACACGCGAATCTACACTAACATCAGACGACTGAGAGGTCTCGTCGAGCCGCTTTTAGGACACGCGTTTATTGCGACACGAGATGGAATGTATGGTTATTGTCCGGAAAACCAGTAAATCAGTTGCCGCTCTCATGCCCAGGGATCGTCGCAGACGGTAAAGTTCTGTTGCCCTTTTCTTGACCTGCAACCACGACAGAGGCTGGGGCCTTTTTTTCAAACTCATACGTGGTGATTTTTCCGCTAGCTGGATCCACACAAGTCGCATCCCCTGTCGAGTCTGAGATATAACAAGTCTGGCTCGTTTCTTGACTCACACCAGCGGCTGCAAAAGTCGTCGTTACAAAGAACATCAAAATCCCGTGAATAATAAGCACTCGTCCCCTCATAGAATCCTCCTCAACTGAACTCCTATTGTATCGTGCCGAAGCCCATGGACGGGAGGGGCGCAAAGTTTGTCGCCCTGCAAAGTTTGCAGTTTTTGCCCTCGTGTCTAGTGAGATCATCACTGGTTTCAGGGAGATAGCGGGGCCCCCTCAGTTTGGTGCCAAAGGTCTAAAATAAAGACTGGTCTTTAGCGAATCAGCGTTGGGGGCAATCGAAGTGGCATTTGATCCAAAACTCATGCGACAGCATTTTAATGCGCGCATCTATCGCGCGTTCTGTCGATATATTGAGATCCATCACCCTGACGTGGATATTCAAAAACTCTGTCGAGATGCAGGCTTAAGTTATGACTACCTCAGCAAAGAAGACAACTGGGTTTCAATCAGCTTTGCCCGCAAGTTTACTTTGCTCTGCATTGAACGCACCGGTGATAGCAAGATCTCGTTTCATGCGGGACGCCAGAATATGTCTCCAGAATCGATCGGAGATATTATATTTCTTTTTATCTCAAAAAATCTGAAAATTAGAAGAATCTACAAAAACTTGCCCGGCCTTACTCAGCTCTTCAGCAAATTGACTCGAGTGACTTGCGTCGAGGATCGAGACAGCCTTGTTCGCATTGAAATCAGCGCAAGACCGGAAGTACTCGAGACCGATGAAGAGCGCGAAATCCTACGCGCTCATCTCAAAGACATTTACGAAAATACTCTGGGATATTATATGGCAATCCCCAACCTCCACCACCTCCCTCGTGCAACTGCACAAGCGGACTGGATTGACGAAGATGGTTCTTGGCCAAAAATTCAAATTGAACTCAGTTTTATCGAAAGAAGTTCTCTAAGCTGGGGGGCCCTCTTGGCACTCGGCGCAGTGTCCTTTTGTGGATGGATCCCTGGTGCGTTAGATCCCGACAGATTTTGGCTCTGGGCCTTAACGGGGCTGCTCGTCAGTATGATTGGATATCTTGCCTTTAAGACTTCATCCCTTAAAGAAAATCTCCAAGAAGGTGCACGGGCTCTGGATCTCCAGACCGAAAACTATAGCTATGTACAGCGCGAGCGTGAGGCCGCGAGTCGCTTTGTACCCTGGCAGTTTGTTTCTCTTTTGGGACACAAGGATCTTGCCGAAACCAAACTGCAGGATCTCGTCGAAACCGAAATGACCGTTATGTTTTGTGACCTCAAAAACTTTAGTCCCTTGGCCGAGAGCATTGGGCCCACAGCTGTGCATCAGTATCTCAATCGATACTTTGCAATCGTCGGACAGGTCTTAAGGAAGTTTAATGGCCAGGAAGTTCAGTTCGCTGGTGACGAAGTTCTTGCAGTGTTCCCAGAGCATTCCGCTCAAGCCTTGATGGCTGCAGCAGCCATACAGCGAGCCCTTGAGCAAGAGTCCAAAATCCTCGCTCAACAAAATCAGCCCCCCATGGAGGCGACGATAGGAATCAATTCTGGCAAAATGACTTTGGGAGCCATTGGCTACAAAGATCAAATGAGACTCTCGGTGATCTCGGATCATGTCAATGTGGCCAAACGACTTCAGGTCAAGTGCCGGGAGCTCAATGCCTCCGTTCTTTTTGGTGAGGATGTGCTGAAGGGAGTTCAATTGGACTCGATAAATATCCCTATGAAGTTTGTCGGAGAGCTCGACCTCAAGGGCAAAGCCAAAAAGGTCGGCGTCTATGAACTCCTTACAAGGGCTTCGCAGCGCGAGGCTGCCCCATCGACCGGCACAGGATCGACGAGGCGTGGGGGCGAAACTCTTTAAGCAGCGACCTCGACAGTGGTGTTTTCTGTTCTGCGTTCAGCTTCGTTAATATGAAAATGGCTTTTCATTTGATCGGCCGCAGAGAAAGCATCCTCAAGCATTCGAGCATAGAGAACTCCGCATGTGCGCATTCCATAAATGAAGTTTTCGAGATCTTCTTCCGACCGAACAAAAACCCCTAAGTACTCCTCGTTTAGTTTCATATGGGACACATCAAACTTGGCGTGTTCTTCGACAAAACTGAGTGCATCTTCGGGAACGCCGATTGATTTAAGTCTTTGAATATAGACTCCGCCTGATCGAACCGGCATCGATTCAAGATGATAGAGATATCCAAGGTAGACAGCAGAAGGACAGGCCATTGCCGCGTAGTACCCAAAGCTGATCATGGCTGATGTCCCGGCAAGAGGTCGATAGGTTGGCAAGTCTTCGACATTCTCTCCCATCGCCTTGAGATCCGAAACCGCCAACTGATCGTGTCCAACCTCAGAGAGAGCGTGTCCCATATACTTCTTCATGATATCGCGCTGCATCCCCGTAAACTTGAGGGAGGCCGCGGCTTGCAATGATGGATTGTCTCGCGTCTGCAAATAGATTTGCCTCAACACACTCTTATAGTGCTCAACCGTAAGATCGCTTTCACCCAGTCTTTTAAATCCAGGCATGCTCGAGATTTCTTCAAAGATTTTATTCCACTCTGTTTTGATTATTGCTTTGTAGTTTTTCATATTGATATCCCTTTCTTATTGAATCATTCGTTAAATTATGCGGCGACCATTTGGCCGCTACGAAATTGGTGGGCCCTCTCTGCAATGCCATAAAACGGAGACCTTACCTCACGCATATGATCAAAATCCCACAAGTCAAACACCATCGGATTAGAGGATCCATAATCAGCCCACGTCGTACGCGGACGATGAGCTTTGTATCCCAGGCGCTTGAAGGTGGGGACTAAGTGATCCGCTGTTGCGATGATATCGTAACGGCATCCTCGCTTGAGGGCTTCTTCAAAGAGGATTGTTGCTAGCTGAACGAAGGCGGTACTACCGCGATAAGCAGGCAGAACCACCATCTTGCTTGTGAACGAAATCTTATTGTGGGCCTCTTTGGCAAAATCGCTGAAGCGATAGAGTTCGTTTTCGGGAAGCTCGCCGTCCTGCCAGAAGCTCATGCGACAGGTTCCAATCATTTGCCCCGAAACAGGACAAAAGGCTCCCGCATGGATCGATCGATCATCAAGAGCATCGCGAAGAATTTTGGCTTCTTGGTTTGCGTACTTTTGATCGCGATGAAGCTCTTCAAAATACACTCGATAGCGAAGCGAAAGTGCTTCATGAATCTCGGCTCGGGTGTGGAGGATTCGAACTTGAACTTTTCGGTGTTGACTCGACATATTTCTGTTTCCTTTCGAGAACAGAAATACGACGTTGCCTCAGAGATCGACACTGACAGCCCCTGACACTGTCTGACAGACGCAAATATTTGATTTTACTCAGTTTTTTTGCTGGAATCAGGGGAGCACTGATAGGTAACTTCTCGCCACTCTTCGGTCTTTGTCTGCGTCACAGGAACAAAACCAGATCTGTTGGAGCGTCCCTGGTAATTGAGGGATCCGGCCGGACCATAAACCGATCCCGTCTCAGATCCCGAAATGGAAACGAATTCTTGTGTTGATACAAGCTTATCCTTGGACTTCAGTTCATCTGCAACAATAGTAAATGGTCTGCAATGCGCCAGTTGCTCAATCTCCTTCTGAGAGTCTTCGTCATTCCAAAATCCAGTATGACCAATGATACCTTTGTCGGGATATCGAGCGACCACCCACGCCCTGCCACACGCAGTCAGAGCAGTCAGTACCAGCGAAAAGACAATCAAGTGCCTCAAAAAACAACTCATAAGGACCGGATAACACAGGTGCGGCACGCACACCATATCTCCCTCAACCCAAATTGACGTCGGGTTTTCGTGGCATCTGAGTGGCTATTCAAGAGCGCACTGAATCAGCAGAGAAGGGAATCTAAGTGTATTCAAGGGGTTTGATCAGCGCAAAACTTGCGCTCTTGTAAGGACTCACAGATCTGTCCTATAATTGAGTTTCAAGCGGAGGGTAAACGAAAGTGAATATTTTAAGTGCAGCTTTAGTCAGTGGATTCTTGATGTCCATGCCCGGCCTCACGAGCTTTGCAGCTACAGCTGCAGAATCGGCTCAAAAAGACTCAACAGATAGCATCGGTGATAAATACACCTTAAAAGGCCTTCTTGATGTTTATGGGAATTTAAATCAGGACCAGATTATGGAGGTTCTCGCCTTTAAAAAAGGAGATCCCATTAAGGATCGTCTCAAACTAGCTGGTTGCCCCGCTCCTGCAGGATCCTCAAGCAACTACGTAGCGTGTTGTACGTTTTATGCAAAATGCGTTCAGCAATATCCCAAAGCTAACCAAGGCAAAGAGAGATGCGAATGTTTGAATGGTAACAGCAGCGGCTGTCAGTACGAGTGGAAAGAAATTGAGCCCTGGGGTGGCACTCCCTATAGAACCTGCGTCGCTACTAACGTGAATGGTTCATGCCCCAGCATCAACACAAGCAATGGCCGGGCAGTTTGCTCGCATCTGGCATCAGCCAGCCAGTGATTGTTGAAAAAGGGCGCATCAAGCAATCATATTTCGGAAATATTCCCACTACAGCGATACCGTCTTCGAAGTCGCATACAGTGACTTTTGCTTCGAGTGCTAAATGGAGTTGCTTGGTCTGAGCATGAATGATTTGAGAGTCAGGGATCCGCAGGCATTTGAGAGCTCGTCGGTATCTTCTCGTTCAGAATCCTTTCAAGAGTAAGGGCTGTAGTATACAGATCCTTTTTGATTACAGTAGGTTTGCCATCCAATAAAATCTCATACCAGAGATCATGCTCTCCGACCTCAAGGCCCTTGATTTCATATCGGCCAAAGTTCTTCTTCTCTTGGATTCGAGCAAACACTGCCTGAGCACGCTCTCGATCATTCATCAATAGAGTAAAATCCCGCGAAGAACCTTCAATGATAGGTACTCGCGTTACGAGACTATTCATAAAATAGAGTTCCACATATTTTCTGTCAAAATCCTGATCCTGTTTGAGGCTCCACCGAGGGTCCCAGTTGACTATTGTCCCCCTAATCTCACTTTCGGTTCGAATAATATCAAAATTGTTATCTGATCGAGCAACAACGACTCCATCCAGCAGCAAAGTACTCATTTTGGAATCCTCGCCATGAGTAAAGCGACTCCATGCGAGCTCCTCTTGAGCTGATTGGATGGTGATCAGTTTGTTTTGATTTTTAATGAAGACAGATTTTGCATTTACAAATGCTGCATTGGACGCCTCTATTAACTGCTTGAGTTGAGCTGCTTCCTCTTTTTGCGCCATTACCGGTAAAGCCTTGGCCTTATTTAAGGTGGTCTCTGCCTGTTCGACTATTCTTTGACTACTTTCAACGTCAATCTCCGCAGCGATCCTCGCCTCGTAAAGGCTTCTTAGCTTGTCTTTAAATTGCTTATCCACTTCTTGCTTCACATCCGCAGCGGCCCTCTCGGCCTTCAAAAGAATTTCATCCAAATCCTTGTTGGGACTTGGCTGACAAACCATTTGAGTTGAAGTGAGTACTGTCGTTGCAAACAAAAAGCTGATCATGGCACTCAAAGAATTCACGAATTATGCCAGTCGCAAGCCCCCGAAATCACTCACCCCATCACGATGTGACCGCTGACTTGCTCACTCATTCTGTGGCATTTATGTCTCAGAAAAATATAACCTATTGAATCTTTTATAGTTCTTATAATTTTTGCTCACTTTATAGAAGTCGATTCTACCTTGCTTCCTAAACTCTTCAGACTATCAATACAGATTCCGTTTTTGTAGACCGTCTCGGATAGTCTATTCCATTGAGATCGAGCCGCCATATTTACAAAGACTGAATACATGAATTGCAACCCAAGTCCGCGGCGAGAACGTGGGATAAATTCTTAGCCATAACGATATTAAAATCGACCCGTTTGCTGCCTACCGCGATCATTAGACCTGTCGGAACAGTTTGCAACAATGGCTCTGCATCCCGAGGAGTTCTCTCGTTGGAAACGAGACTTCCGCCAGAAACTAATTCTGACTCAGCCCGATCTGAAACTGAACATTGAGTTGTGAACACGAGTGCGAGCCCTTCACAATGGGTTTAAAATATTTACAAAAATGCACTTAAACTCGGGCAAAACTCGTTTTTGGACCTCGTTCCATTTAAGATACATAAGAGAGGGGTATAATTCAAAGCAAATGCCACGGATTCAAAAATCTATTGCCCGTCAATTGCGGACAGTACTCATAATCCTTTTGCAGACACCGACACTCTTCGCAGATGCAGTGCTCCCACTGCGATGGGATCAGCTTCGCAAATTTAATATCGAGAAGCACCTCATGCCTCCTGAACTGAGTGTGTTCAACGGAAAGCAAATTGAAATTCTCGGCTTTATTATCCCATTTGAAGACGGAAAGGATGCGGCAGCCGAGTTTCTTCTCGTCCCGACATCGCAAGCTTGCATTCACGTCCCACCACCCCCTGCAAACCAAATCATTTGGGTCCGCATGAAACAAGGGACTTCGATCCCATTGAAGATCAAGCCGCTCTATGTCAGCGGAAAATTCCACATCATGACAAACGATAGCCCTGTGGGAAAAGTGGGCTATTATTTAGAGGGCGACAGAGTTTCTGACACATCTCTTCTTAAATCTTCGAAACCTTAAGCCTCACCCTATGAGTCCTCCTAGGACGCAGAGTGAGGATAAGTCTTGTACCAACTTCCATCGGCTCTTGCCTTCTCAATCTTTTCAAGTCCATGCCTTGTCATTTTATTTTGTCTCTGAGCCTGCAACTCTCAAAAAAGCTCTATCGATATCTTGCATGACGGGCCCAGATCTAACTCTATTTGCCTTCGCGAGCTGCCTGCGACGATTCGCGTTGTTGGTCTAATCATGGACTGATCCACATAGTCGGCAAAGACGGGTGCGCTACAGATAAAAAGAGTTATCAATAAATTGATCGAAGCTTTCGACTTCACTTTAGAAAGCCCTCCCTACTCGTGCGCTCCTCAACGATTCTCTCTGCGGCGTCAATCACATCGCCAAGGGCTTCATTCCCCCATAACTTAGAGAATCTCTGTTGAGTTCTCATGTGCTTAAAAAAGGAAAATGATTCATCCCTTCTTGCACCAGAGTTCTTTGGCAATTTTTGAATAATATCGAGCGCAGCACGATAGATCGCATACTCAAATCCCGCAAAAGCATTCGGATCTCGATTCAAAACTTCTCCCACTTTTTCAAGCGAGTAGTAACCTCCTCGCGTCAACATTCCAGAAAGCCAAGCTGGAGCTTCACTCTCAATTCCAAATTGAACCAAGTTCCTCTGCAACGGCCACGCGTCTTTCGATACAAGCTCCAACATTGCAATTACGTGATCAACTTCTTGCGGAGAAAATTCCTCCGCCTTGCTCAGCAAAAGTAAGCCCTCAAAGTCTTTAGTGGGAAGACCACTTTTCATAAGGTCTTCAAAATATGGCGCTCTAACTTTTGAAGAATATGCTGCCAAATTATTCCAACCAATCCAGCGCACCTCAATAGAATCCGAGGAGACTGCTCGATCAATAAATGGCTTCGTTTCCTCAAAGCCCGTGCCGAGCGGGCCTATTCGCTTAATGATAGTTGCTAGATCAGTCTTCGATGCCCACACATTAAACTCGTCATGATTCCACCAAGAATCTTTCTGCCCCTGTAACCATGTGAGATATTCGTAAAGTTCTTCTTTGCCTCGACCATATTCGGGAATAATGACTTTAATTCCGGTTGGGCGCTGCGGATCAATTCGCATTCCAATATATTGCCCGAATGCTTTCGCTCTCTCTGCTACGTATCCATGACTTTCATCGCTTAACTTCACATTATAGAATCCAGGTATTGCGGAGCCCTTCAGCCAGAAATCATGGCTCTGATATAAATTCACTGCGACAGCATCCTTTGGGCGTCCAAAGTAAAAGAACATTGGGATAGGTCCTGGTTGCGAGACAGCATCGGAAAATACAATAAACTCTGGCTCTTTATGAAATCGACTGCGCAAAGCGGATACAAAAGATGCCGCTTCATCTGCGCCATGACTTCCCCCTGTGACAATGATGAAAGTATTATCGAGAAATTCCTCTGGTTTCTCAAACAAAGTAGAAATTAAATTCACGGCATGGTTTGACTGATCGTAATAGAAGCTCAAAGTTCCAAGCCATGCGGAAGGGCCATTTGCTTTGGTCACGTACCCGTCAAACGACGCATCCTTCGGTAATTCAATATCTGCTTTATTGTTTGAAAACACTTTCATAGGAAGCTGAGCCTCTTGAAATTGATGGAAGAGCCTCTGTATATGGTCGCTCTTCGCCAACCTTGTCTCGGTATTCCGCTTTTCGTTGAAATCGTGCGGATTGAAATTGATTTGCAGGACCCATTTGTAGGTTCTATCTTTAAACTTCTGTTCGAGATCGTTGGCTACCCGAGGACCAACTTGAGAAAATATCGTAGCATTCTGGACATCCTTCATATTCGGTGAAGCACAACCCGAGATACTACAAGCACCTGCAACCAATGTGCTGGCTGCGATAGCTACTCTTGAAATTCTAGCGGTCTTCCTAAGGATATCTCTGCATTTCTCTGACCCAAAAACATCAGAGCTTGATCCACAAACAATAAAGAGAGATAGAGAAATAAACACGAAGCGTTTCATATAGGAAATTCCTTCGAAGCTAACGTTCGATCGTCACCCGAAATCAAATTTAATCGTTTAAATCCCTCGGTTCTCAATTGAGCAAACACCGCATATCCTTGCTCCCCAACCCCAAGATTTCTATCTATATAGAAAGGAGCGTCACTAGAGAAAGTAGAATTCGAGCCGGAAAGATTTGAGGTCTTCGGCCTCAAGACATTGAGATTTTCTCGAATTTTGAAGCGTCTGTAAGTTACTGTAATTATCAAGAAATTGGTTGCGGTCGTTAGTACAAATCTAACCACCAAGCAACTTGGTCCAATCGACGATTTTTTCCTTAGACGAGGAAGATCCGGAGCGGAATGGTTGAGCTGGCCATAGAAGGCCGCGAGACCTGAGCACCGGAAGCTGACGAAGTATAAGGGATAAAGCGGAAGATTGGTTGCCTCGTCTTGTTTGCCCTGAATTCAACAGTTTAGATTCTAGTTTCAGTCGTGTGAAGACGGCCTCGATTCTTTTTGAGCTCTAAACTCGAAAAGATCGACAACTTCTCCCATGACTTTCTTTTCGGGAAAGAATTTGAGCACTTGGGTTGCTCCTTTTTCATCAATTCCTGCCATACGAATATAGCGCTGCATGGTTTTGAGATCCTGCCAGCCACAGATCTTCATCACCGTTGCCGGTGCGATATCGTGGGCGAGCAGTTGAGTTGCAAAACAAGCTCTCAGAGCGTGAAAGCGTACCGATCGAATACCAATTCCGATGCAGAACTTTCTGAGCTCTTGAGCTTGAGTGCCTTGCTCCCATTTCCAATGCCTTGGGAGAACATGCTCACTATTCGCTTTTGCTTTGAGTTCAATCAGAAGTTCTTTCAGTTCCGCAGAAATCGGAACCGTTCTCCAGGCTCCGCTCTTTGTCGATTTCACTTTGCGCATTCGAGTTTGATACGACTTGCTTACGCAAATCTTCTCGTTTGCAAGATCCACATCTGACCAAGTGAGAGCGTAGAGTTCGCCGCTTCTCATTCCAGTCAAAAGCGCCATCGCCCAAGCGGGATACCAGGAGTGATCAAGGCGTCTCGCTTCAGCAAGCAGATGTCTGATTTCCTCGAGTGTGAGAATATCAGGCACCGGCTCTGCCTTTGATGCGACCGGCGAAACTCCAAACATCGGACTCACCACATGAGCCTTAAGCACTCGCTCTTCAATCGCCCAGCGAATGATCATATTTACCGTATGCTTCATCCGATCTTGATAAGAGCGACTCTTTCCTTCCTCATTCATGCGTCTCATCACGGCTCGACCGTCACCCGAGGTAAGTTCCTCGAGTGATCGTTCCATCCAGTGACTTGTCCACTTTTCGATCATCGACAGATAATCTTTGATCGTCGTCCAAGCGTACTGCTCGGGCGAGTGAGGTGATCGCATCGCCATCTCCCAGCGTTCCAATACTTGTCGCCAGTTGAGTCCGCGACCTTCGGCTTTCGCCAATTGCTCAGCCGCATCTCGGATCATCTCTTTTTCGATTTGTGCTGCCTTCGCTTCGGATGGAATGCGTGAGTACTTCTTCTGCACTCGCAGACCTCGAACCACTTTGCTGCGTAGACATATATAAGCTTGATAGTATGTCTTTCCGTTAACTTCGATTTTCTTAATGGGCATTAGTGCACCTCCTTTTAATAAAAAGAGGTCTCTAAGAGCCTATCGAGTTCCATCTTGTTGAAGTAGATGCGTCGTCCGAGTTTTCTCGCAGGCAGTTGCCTACGATGAACCATTATCCGGACAGCACCTACCGATCTTCGAAGGTATTCCGCAGCTTCTGCTGTTGTCATCCAGACCAATTTTTCAAAGAACAGTTCTTTATCTCCTCTATTCTTATCCATCACATACCTTCGCTATCTATAAATTTCTTATTAGCGCGCTAGAAATTGACCTCCGTCCATGGAACAGGGAGGGAGGTCAATTTCGAAGCGCGCGTAAACGCTTAATTTTTCTGAGATTTTAATTCGGCGGATTTCTTGTAAAGGTACTCAAGTTGTTCAGCCTCTGGGACAGCACTGATACCCTCCAAAAGTTCTTCTGGAAACGCGAGCCTCTCCATAAAGGCGTTCGCATCAATGGTAGTCACATGCTTTTGAATGCTGAAAATCCCGATCTGTTTGCTAAATAGATTTGTCGAAGCAATCCAAAATTTTGAATTTCTCTTAGCTGCACCAGCGAAGAACTCTTGAACCGAATGAAGAAACGGATCCACAATTTCAGGACTCGTCAAAAAGTACAAACAGCCAGGGGTTGATTCCCGGCATTCATATTCGAGCCACTTCTCGTGCCATCTCTTTTGACTCTTCTGATTTCTCTCAACTTCCACCGGAACTACTCCGAACTGTCCGGCGATCGCGAGATCTGGCTCTGCGTCCATACCGCCTCTGAACTGCTGCTTCAATCCTAACGGTCCGGGCAAATAGATTCTGCCTCGACAGCTCGCTCGAAGTAGTCGCAGCCATACAAAGGCGTGCTGAACGTCGATGTGATGCGCAATTCCGCTACTCTCTAAGTAAGAGTTTCGCAGAACCGGATTCATCTTTTCGAGTTCTTCAAAATGCTTCTTATAAGAGTCATGAAAGTAATAAGCTTCTGATCCGACGCGAATACTTGTGTAAGCACCTGCGGCTTTGAGTCTCTTAAGTGCCTGATTGAAGGCGAACGTCGAGCGCTGTTGTCCCGCGACGAGTTGAAGATTTAGAATCGTAGAAGTCGTACACTTCCAATTTCTGAGCCATCCTAAAATCATGTCCGAAACGGATGTCTCAGCAATTTGCTTTTCCGCTTTCGCCACTTCTTCTGGATTCAAATACTTGATGAAAGAATCCACACTATTATTTAGTTCTGTTTCATTCATTTTAGGGATGCCTCCTTTAGCATATCTGGTTGAGAAATTTGAACTTTTTCGAATACGCCGATTCTCGGAGCAATTACGTAGGCTTGTCCCAGGGCTAAATTGCCAAATTCAGTGGGGTGAATCCGGTATTCGCGAGCATCACGAAGTGATCCGTCCCCGGTTTCGGATCCCTGACTCACTCGAGACGTTTTCTTTTGAATTTCGTAAGTCATGGCGAGTTTCGCCATCGTCTCTCTGGTTTCGGGTTCGTTCGTCTGAAAACAAATGAAAGTATCAAAGGCTGAGAGCATCTTTCCCAAGAATCCAGGCTCGACAGACTCGAAATCCGAATCGCACATTCGCGTGACCAGGAGTTTCACTCCGGCAGATCCCGCTTTCTTTGCCAGATCGACCATCGTTTGCCCGACGTATGAACAGCCCTCATCAAGAAGAAGCCAATAGTCCTTTCGATCTTTGACCTTTCGTCTTCGAGCAATAAGAACCGGCATGATTTTCACGAAAGCCTCCACAATCTTTCGTGAAAAATCTCCGTAAGCTTCACCTGGTACTCGGATGATAACCGGCTTGTTCAAATCAAATACGGATACGAGCTGAAGTTGATTTTCTTCTTCAGAATTAAAAATTCTAGAAATGGGTTCTGTTGTAAAAAGAGTAAGAACCGATAGAAATCCCGAGAATCTTTCGCTCCGCTGCTTGGGCGTGAGTTGCTTAAAGAGTTCGTCGAAATACTGAAGATTGTAATCTTGAGTCAGATCGCCTCGGCGCTGCTTGGCTTTGACCATCGCAATCAAACTCAAGCGCGCTCGATCATCGTAATAGATTTCTTGAATACGCTTGAATGTTCTTGGAACTCCCGCTTCATCCATCAACTGAAGGCAAGAGTTTAAAAACTGCTCGGCTTGATGAACGTAGTAGGGATTAGTGTCTTTCTCGAAGAAAATCGATTTGATGAAGCCAACGGTTTCAAGCCGATCTTTTAAAATCATCAGCGGATTACAAGTGAAGCACTTTTCTGGCTCACTCATATCGAAGATTTGGATTTCACTTTCTTCAATGCCTTCTTGTTTGCAAATCTGGACAAGCTCGTCGTAGTCCGATTGCTCACCCTTGAAATCGACGTACATGAATCGAAGATCCTTTTTCAAAATTTGCTGAATGAATCGTCGAATGAAAGTGCTCTTTCCAGAGCCAGTCAGCCCTGTGACGAGCAAATGTCTGAGTCGTCCAATAGGGAGAAAGAATTTAAGCTTCGGAATCCAGGAGCTTTTAGGAATCGTCTTTCCAATATCAATTCCCATCTCTCCCGCCTTAGGGACGTGCTTGAAAAGGAATTTCGCTCCGATCAGAAGAATCACAAGACCAAGGCCAATCCAAGCGATGGTCAATCCCACATTGAAGAAGGCCCTCAGATCTCCGCCTCCCATTTTGTTATAAAGAAGAAAGCCACCGCCCAGCACGCAGATAGGAATCAGAGTGCTGAGGTCAGCGGGTTGATTTGGTTTTGTTTCATTCATTTTTTGCTCCTCGTTTGTTCATTTACGAGGGGCAAGATAAGTCAGGTTGCCTGCGGGTCAAAGAAATGGGAGGGCTTCCGGTCCTATTCGCGTACCATTTCCCCCCTCAATAGGGGAAATGGTACGCGAAGTGGGGAAGACTCAGGCGAATCTGTTGACGAATTTAAGAGCCCGGTTCAATTCATAGATATGTTCCAAATTAAATCACTGTTTCTAAACCCCTATATTCCTTGCACATTTTTGGCGTTGCCCTCAGAATGTAACTGAGTTACAATGACTACAAAGAAGCCCTCGAAACTGAATACCGAAGAGCTCTTAAATCGAGTTCGCAGCGCAGTAGAGAGTGGCGATTACTTGGATACGAGACATGCCACTGATCGGAAGAACGAGAGAGGCATCAGCCGACTCGAAATTGAATATGTTCTTAGGACGGGTTGGCATGAAAAGAGAAAAGATCAGTTTGATGAAGCTTATACGGCTTGGAAATATGCGATGCGAGGAAAGACGATTGATAAACGAGACCTCCGAATCGCGATTACCTTCCAAGACAGAATGCTCATCATTACGGCGATGGAAGTGGGAAAATGAAACAGAAAACAAAAATTCAAAAGAGCTTTGTAGATTACGGATTTGGCTTTCCTGTCGTCCTCCTCGACGTACCCATGATTGAAGTTCAAGGCAAATGGACTCCTCATCTCAATTATAAGAAATATGCCAATGCTGTGCTGGAAGCTTTGGCCCACAAGCCCGCTCGCTTAACAGGCAACGAAATCAAATTCATCCGCCATAAATTTGAAATGACTCTTCAAGAATTCGCTAAACGCTTCGGCCAAAAATCGCATCAAGCGGTAATGAAGTGGGAAGACTTTGGAGATAAACCAACGTCAATTCTGTGGCCGACTGAAAAAGATATTCGATTAGCGATCATTCATTCAGTTCAGAAATCAGCTTCTAAATTTGTTGAGCTGTATGATGAATTAATCGACCAAATGCCGAATAGCGATGAGCGAGTTACGATTGAAGCTGAGATGGTGGCGGCTTAGGAATTTAGAACAAATTATCCTCTGCTTCTCCCGTAATGTCCGACATAATCTTTTTCAGTTCTTGAACTTTTGTATTTGTAGATTTCGCAAGATATGACTTGAGATCATTCTGACAAAAGTTGATGACCTGGCTTAGGTCTTTGCTAATCCCTAGATAGATTTCCAAATCGCCTTCTTTCAAGACGTATATACCGTTTAGATATTCCGCCTCTATCTTAGATGTGACGTTTAAGTGAGTAGATAAAAACTGAGACACAAGCTGTGGCGTGTTAAGCCTCGCTTTCTGCTCAGTCGGATAGAATTTCCAAGCATAATCAAGGTCGCTTATAAAAAATGTTTTGAGTCCAAATGTCTCAAATAGAGTTTTCCATTTAGCGTAGCTATCCTTCCCATTAATATCCAAAATCGTAATGCCTTGAACGAAACCCTTTTTATTTTTTTCTTCAATCTCACCCAGAACTGCACGAAAGAAATATCGGTCTGTTTCTCCCTCCACAAGCAAAACGCTGCTCGCAAAAAATGCGTGAATCGAACGCTTAAGATCCAATATTTTTATAAGCCATTTTTGTTCGGTTGTTATAACGGGCTGATAAACTTTCGTATACCCGTCACCATCAATCGAAAGACGAATCACATTGTTGATGGTTATTGAATTTATGAGAGATTCTGAGTGCGTAACCAGGATATATTGACAGCCCTGTTCGCTGTTAAGTTTTTCAATCACACGCAAATATTCGCTTTGGAACTGGTAATGCAAATGAATTTCCGGCTCGTCAATTATGACCAGCCCTCCCTTCAAATTGCCTCGACCGTATGCCTCAAATACCAAATGAGTAATGGCTTTTTGCCCAGCACTCAATGAATTGATATCCGAAATAACTCTGTTTCTTTTTGTATCAACGAATGAAAAAGTGAAATTCCATTGAGAATAATCAAGGAGCTTTATTTCAACTCTGAGGTGAACAATTTTAAGCTTATCGTTTATGCTTTTTATAAAGTCCAGTTCGTTTGCGGCCGCCTCACACTCCTTCTGATTCATCCTAGTGCCGATCAAATCAAAACATTTCCCGGCCATCCTCAACCTTACTAAACTAAATATCGATGGCTCGCTCGACTCCGCCGAGTTTGTACTTTTTGAATATTCTGAGACTCTTATATCCTGAATTTGTTTTGGTGCCGTATTTCCAGCCCCGAGAGAGACATGGGTAGCATAGGAATTGTAATTTCGGTATCCACCAATCAGTGTAAAGGATTCCGCTAGATCAGCTACTGAGGTCTCTGCATTTTCCGAATTATAGATTTCGATTATTCTCTTATATAAATTGTATGCTGTTAAATAAGTGAAGCCAATGTCTTGGCTGGCTTGAACCGCAAACGTTTTATTGGTGCTATTTAAAGTGATATCAAGCTGATACTCATTTTGAGCGGTGCCCTCGGAAAACATTTGTTCTGCAGAATAAAGACCGATTATAGGCGAGAGCTTATCTTTATTGTCTCTGAGATGTTGGATGTTCGCCCGGTCAATATCGTCTAATTCTACAACCACCCTGATTTTCTGTTCTTTGTCTTCAAAATCATAGTTTCTATCGAGTCGAAATCCTCGATAGTATTGTATATCGGCCATCTTCGCCAAAATTTGTTTTCTTTGATCAGTATTGATCGCCTCTCTTTTTGCATATAGATCCTCATTTTTATTGTATGGGACAAAGAGAACTCTTCTGAAAACGAAATTAATTGTTTCGAGTACGGTCGATTTTCCGGATCCATTTTCACCGATCAGAATGCTCAGGTTTTTATCAAAGGAGATCTTTGTCGCATTCTCAATCTCGGGATAGTAAGGAAAGCTGAGTATGTTCGAGATTTGCAGAGATTTGATCTTCATAAACTATTCCTCAATTTCAAACTTATCCTCAGCTCACTGATCACAGAAAGTCATTGAATTTAACCAACTGATCTGGAGGAATCCCGATAGACCCAAGAAACAGTAAAAATTGAACCCCATGGTAACGAAATCGGAATGCTCGACCAAAAAGTAGATTTTTTAGTGAGCTCTGAAGTCCCGGCGATGACAACCGCAGAAATAAGAGTTTTTAGAATGAACATCATAAACACTCTTTCTTAATTCTCGCGCCTCAATGCCACCTGAAACGAAACACCATAAACAGACTGACTCGTCCCTTTAAGATATAAGACCTCTCGAATTGTCCCAGCGAGTATTTTATCCGGAAGCTCACCAGATCGTAACGAGCGCGAGCCCTCTGGATCGGCATCGTCCGCAATTTCAAGTTCGTAACTTGTGAAACACTCTTTCGAAATCAGCGACATTTTTCCACTTTCAAAACCAGGACGAACAGATTCATACGCACATCCACCGATTCCGATTCCATCATCCGACAATAACGAGGTTTGGATATTCACAAATAAATTATTTAAATCAAATGCAACTTCTTCAGGAGAACGAACCCGATTGGGAGGAGTATACGGAGGCAAACTTGATCCAATTCTCAACTTTATCCGAAACTTATCTCTTTCGTTGGTTAACGTACCTTCATATTTACCAACAAGCGCATCTATGAATCGCCGCCGACGCTCTAGATCCTGTTCTGCTTTATAAACTCGATCATCACGATTTAAATTCTCAGCTTCGATTTGCTTCTTTGCAGTTTCTTGGCCTTCAATCGACGCACGTTCACGAATTCGGTCGCCGTTGTCCCCACACCCCGCCAGCACAATGCCGATAGCGAAGATAAATCCTATCTTTCCAATTTGAACTTCCATGTCCCCCTCCTAATATCTTGGTTAAAAAGACTTGCCTTGCATGGCAAGCAACTCTGCTGTTCCTAAACTCAATTCAATTTTTGTTTCGAAAAGTCGCCAACGAGCTTCGAAAAGCTTGTCTGTTGCACTCGCCACATCGGGTGAATTTTTCACGCCTCGGCGATACTCTGACATCACCATTTCGAAATATTTCTCTGCAAATCCGACGTTTTCCTCTTCGCCTTTAAGCTTTTCTTTAAGCTCGAGGTTTTTCTCATACAAATTCTGAGCAAAATTTCTTAGACGAGCTTCCTCTTGAGAGGCGGAAAGTAACGCCCGGTCTGCAACCGCAGCTTTTTCTTGATATCGCTTCCACGAGGAGCCCCCATTAAATAAAGGAATGGTCACCTTACCGACTACCTCCCAGGAATTCTTTCGCGACTCGACGAAGTCGGTTTCCATGAGTTTTCCATATTGGCCCTCAGCGGAAATGCGAGGTAAAAACTCTCCTAAGGCTGAGACCTTTTCAGTTTTTGACGCAATCGCCTCCACTTTTGCCCGTTTAAGTTCCAGGTTCTCTTTGGCGATCACATTCCAAACTTGATCAAAAGAACCTGAGTCCTCTCTAAAAATAAAATCTTCGTTTACCGAAGTTATAAATCTGCCCAGACCGGCAGTTCTTTCGAGTTCTCGTAATTCAAGTTCAAACTCTTTTTTTAAGATTCGAAGATCATTCTCTAGCGCACGTTGATGCATTTTGAATTCGAGAATATCGGAATCTGTGGCAAGGCCCGCATCCACTCGTTTGCGAGCTGCTGCTAACTGTTTATCAGCAAAACTGAAATCGTTCATTTTTAGCGTCAATTGTTTCTGCATCGCTAGAACTCGATAGTAGGCAGAAATAACTGCAAGTTGCGCGCGAATACCAGCTTGTCGTTGTGCAAGCTCGCCGAGTTCACTTCGATTGAAAGAAGCTCGAAGTTCAGCAATATCACCTAAGCCGAGTTCATAGCGAGCATAGCCATAATAAAATATATCGTTCCTTTTTTCTTTTTCTCGACTGGAACGACCTCCACCTTCCACACCAAGTTCCGGCAAAATCTTTCCGTACCCACTCTGTGCTTGTCTCCGAAGAGCCTCCGCCTCCAGGCGTTGAAGTTTGAACTCCGGACTCTTAGATTCAACCCCTTGCAATAATTCCTGCAGTCCCACCGATCGCGCGGCCGGCTCTGCCTGCACTTGATTTATTTGCATCAAGAATAAAGTAGCAACAAGATAGAATTGAAAGTTTCGATAATGATTTGTTTTCATGATGTTTCTCGCATTCGGATCTGTTGAATGGCGCGCCGAATGACGCTCCAACTTGAATTTAAAATAATGATCGCAATCACAACACCAACAACCAGGTCGGGAATGTTGGATTCAAATAGATGAACAAGTAGTGCCGCAATTAATACGCCTGTGTTTGCAAGAATATCATTTCGTGAGCAAAGCCAAGTCGACTGCATATTGAGATCATCTTTCCGATGTCGGAACAGGAGTTTGAGGCAAAGAAGATTTGCAATAAGCGCTGCGACTCCAACGACGCCCATAACATCCGGCCGAGGAGAGCTTCCTTCTATATAGTTCCAAAGTGCTTCGCCGAAGATCACCGCGGCAAGAGCAAACATAATAAGTCCTTTTACTAAAGAGACCTTCGCTTTTGCTTTCAATCCACGATGGACGACATAAAGGCTCATTGCATAAACGAAGGCATCTCCGAGCATATCAAGAGAATCCGCGAGCAATGCTGTTGAATTTGCAAAAATTCCCCATGCGAGTTCGACTCCGAACATGATCAAATTAATGGCGAGGACAATTTTTAGAGTGCGGGTTTGCCCTCGACCGATATCACAGCCGATCTCGTCTAATTTTGAATCACAGCAGTCCTTCATTTAATCCTCATTGAGATTCAATTGTAAATTGGAGCGGTGAAGTCTCTTTTTTGTAATTCAAAGTCAAAAGAAGCGTATGACGCTCACCGCCCAAATCCTTTTCGAAACTAAAGCCTTCCTTTTCAGAAACTAGCGAAATGGCTTCGGTTGTTTTCTTCTTTTCATTTCTTAGCAGGGCCTCAAGCTTCACTTCGGAATGTGGAATAGGCTTAGTCTTTCCATCTAGGACATAAACCATTACTTTTTTCCCAAGTTGCAGAACTTCGACATCGGCATTTTTAGCGGTCTGTAGAGTGCCGCCATTGTAAGTTTTTACCGCCCCTGGTGTTCCATGGTCATGACCCTCGTGCGCCGCAAGAGATGAGGCTGAAAGGAATAATGTTCCAAATAATGTGATTTGAGTGAGTGATTTCATTTGATCTCCTTAAACATGTGGTGAATTAAATTCAGTTGAATTGGTTTGAAGTGCTTTTTCGGCAGATTTTCTACCAAACTTCCAAAAAACTGTAGGCGTCACAATCATATCCAAAAGTGTGGAGCTCAAAAGTCCGCCGAGAATGACGACGGCTAAGGGCTGTAAAATTTCTCGTCCGGGCTCTCCTTTTGAAAGTGCAAAAGGAATGAGTGCAAGTGCCGCCGTTAACGCGGTCATCAAAACAGGCACAAGTCGTTCTAAAGATCCACGAATGACCATCTCTTTGGTAAACTTCTCTCCTTCAAACTTCATTAGGTGAAGATAGTGAGAGATCATCATAATTCCATTTCGACTTGAGATTCCGCAAAGTGTGATAAATCCGACGAGGGTCGCAACGGAAAAAATACGATCAGAGATAAACACTGCGATGAGACTTCCAATTGCCGCCAATGGAATATTGAGCATGATCTGAACGGCAATGAAGCTGGACCGAAAGTGGGCAAACAAAACAAGAAAAATGCCTAAAATGGAAAACGCACCTAAGAGCAAAAGTAATCGCGAAGCTTCTTTCTGACTTTCAAATTGACCACCATATTCCAAAAAATAACCGTCAGGCATTTCTACCTTTTCACGAATTTTGGCTTGAACTTCTTTGACGAGACTGTCCAGATCGCGCCCCGAGGCATTCGCCTGCACGACAATCCGTCGCTGAGCATTTTCTCGATTCACCATATTGGGCCCAGTAGATTCATAAACATCGGCGACATCTTGAAGTGTCACGCGCTGACCGTCCGGCATGATCTTAACTGTTGTCGATTTAATGAGATCAACATTGGCCCGAGATTGATCATCAAAACGCACGTAAAGATCATGGATGCGTTGGCTTTCGACAATTTGAGCGACGATTTCTCCATTCAGTGCAGTCTCAAGCATTTTTGTAAGCTCACCAGCCGCAATTCCAAACTTCGCCGCTTGATCTCGCAGAATTTGAATCTTCACCTGCGGAATCAAAACCTGCTTTTCAATTTGAAGGTCCACTAGACCTTCCGTTCCCTCTATCGCGCGCTGGATTTCAGCAGCCTTCATTCGAAGGAGTGCGAGATCTGGACCAAACACTTTAATCGCAATCTGAGCGCGTACTCCTGAAAGCATATGATCAAGTCGATGCGAAATGGGCTGGCCTAGGCCAATACTTGTTTGAGGAAATGCCGCCTGAAGTTTCTCTCGAATCTCTTCCAGGACCACATCCCGAGAACGCCCATCGGTATTAAAATCGATATCGATTTCTGAGTTATGGACACCTTCAGCATGCTCATCGAGTTCTGCGCGTCCCGTTCTGCGAGCAACACTTTTTACTTCAGGAATTTTGAGGATCATTTCCTCCGCTTTTCGACCTAGTTCGTTGGAAGCTTCTAAAGAAATTCCAGGCTTCGCAATTACGCTCACCATTGCGGTACCTTCATTGAATTTTGGTAAAAATTCCTTCCCCATAAAGGGGGCTAGTGAAATCGCTCCAATAAACAAAACAATTACCGACGCGATTACTAAGTTCGAATGGTTAAGTCCCCAAGTAAGAAATCTTTGATCCAATCTTTTTAACCATCGCACAAGTGCGCCGTCCGGACGCTCAATCAGTTTTCCTCTCGTAAGGAGAAAAGAGCAAAGTACGGGCGTCACAGTAAGCGAGACCAGTAGTGACGCTAAGATCGCTGTGATATAAGCGACACCCAAAGGAATAAAGAGACGACCCTCAATTCCGCTCAAATAAAACAGCGGAATAAAAACGAGAATCACAATAATAGTCGCAAAAACAATCGAGTTTCTTACTTCGGTTGAAGCCAAATATATGACTTTTAAAGATGACTCAGGATGTTCCTTTTGGCGATTTTCTTTCAGTCGTCGAAAAACGTTTTCAACATCAACGATGGCATCATCAACAAGTTCGCCGATGGCGACGGCCAGCCCACCAAGAGTCATTGTATTAACGCCAATACCAAAAAGTTTCATGATGATTGCAGTGACAACAAATGAGAGTGGAATCGCAGTGAGCGTGATTAATGTCGTTCTGAAATTGAGCAAGAAGAGAAAGAGAACGATAAAAACGAGAATCACCCCATCCCGCATGGCAAGCTTCACATTGTTGATGGCGTTTTCAATGAAATGAGACTGCTTAAATAAATCTTTTTCGAGCTGAACGCCTTTTGGCAAAGCTTTTTCAAGCTCGCTTAGGGCTTTCTCAATTTTTTCGGTGAGAACTACGGTGTTCGCGTCAGGCTGCTTTTGAATACTCATAATGACTGCCGGCTTGGCATTCACACTTCCGTCGCCGCGCTTTACTCGCGCTCCGATACGAACTTGAGCAATATCTTTCACGAGAATCGGTCGGCCAAAGTGAAGACCGACAACGGAATTTGCAATATCTTCAAGTGATCGAGTCGTTCCAAGGTTCCGCACTAGGTATTCCTGCTGATTGAGATCAATGAAACCTCCCGTGGTATTCTGACTGACACGAGAAAGATTTTCTTCAACGTCTTCGAGGGTCAGTTGAAATTTCTTAAGTTTCTCGGCGGATATGAGAATTTGATACTGTTTGAGTCCGCCCCCCATTGAAATTACTTGAGAGACGCCCGGGATCGTCATCAGTCGCGGACGAAGTGTCCATTCTGCCAATGTTCGAAGGTCAATCGGAGAAACGGATCCGTCTTCGGATTTCAGACCGATCAACATGATCTCACCCATGATGGACGAGATAGGTCCCATGATCGGAGTGATTCCAGACGGTAATGTTTCTTTAGCTAGCGCTAATTTTTCGGCGACGAGCTGACGATTCCTAAAAATATCCGTGCCCCAAGCAAACTCCACATACACAAAAGAGAGGCCCACCCCAGAACTCGATCGCACCCGTTCGACTCCAGGCAATCCATTAAGTACCGCTTCGAGTGGAAGCGTTACGAGAGTTTCAACTTCCTCAGGCGCCATCCCAGGGGCTTCGGTCTGAACAGTGACAGTGGGGCGGTTGAGATCTGGAAAGACATCAATCGGAAGATTGATGAGAACGATCGTGCCATAAACCGCGACAAAAGCCGCGATGGCAGACACAAGCATCCGATTTTTTAGCGCGAGCTGAATTAAACGATCAAACACAAACCCTCCTCAGGCAAGCCGAAATCAATCTTCAAAAATTCCTGGAGAAAAATTAGGCGCGAGGAGGTTTAAAAAGGGATAGGTCGAAAGACGAAACTCTAAAGAAAGACCGAACCGGTTGAACCCTTTTAACTGAGTCTGCAAAGAAGCGCGCTTCGGATTTGGTTACAAACCCAACGCAGGATGAGCTGCAGTGGGCTTTTTCAAAATCGACAGCTTCACCTTCTTCACGTTGAGAGCTATCTGTCTCTGATAGATTTGCATGAACCGAGGCTTCTACCTTCAAATCAATATTTAACTGATCTAAAGTAGGTGTTTCGCAGCAGGCATGAGCCGCCGCTCCGTGGGTCAAAAGAGATAGTCCAAGTATTCCTGTAACAAGCAATTTGAACACATTCCCTCTCATGCAATATCCGAAGTCTAACAAAGACTTATCTTCAGGAGCAACCATAAGATCTATCTCCATTTAGTATACGCTCGAGCTCCGTTTTTGTGACGTTTCACAAAGCCTAACAAGTCGTTGCGGATACTTTTATCGTCATTTCTATAAATCCATTTAAGAATCCTTGCGCCTCCTTCTCTCCGTCAAATAACAGACATCATTTTTATTTAGTCAAAAATTTTAATGGTGAGAGGAATGTTCATCTTTTTGATTCAGTAGTTTTAGGGGTAAATCGTATTCAGCTTTTGCGCCCTTCATTCCCTTTCTTTCAGCCATCACCAAAAGTTTTCCTGTGTTTTTGTTAAATTCCTTTGGAAGATCGCATGAAAAGAAGTTTTGGTCGGCTCGGCAAGCGAGTTTCGTTGCGGCAGTCGATGCCTTGTACTCAACGTCAACTTTCGATTGTTCCGTCACCGGATCTTTCCACTGAATATCCAAAAGATAAATTTGGAGATTGCCTGCTGTTATTTTCACTTCTGTATGAAAGCCACCCGGCATACGAATGTAACCGCCGTTGGGCCCCAGTTTATCTTCTCCGTGGGCCAAAAGTGCCGCAGGCAAAATTCCTAATAATGTACTCAATAGTGCCGTTCTCATTTATTCACCTCCATTAGGGTATACGAACAAAGTGTCGATCTGTGACAGATAATCATTAATCTATCACCCATTTGACAAATACACTATACCCCCATATGGTATATTTAAGTAAAGAGATTTTAACGCCTTAAAGAGGAATTCGAAATGAAGAAAAAGCCGGATAGTCAGCACACCCATCACCACGATTACGAGCCAGAGAAAAAGCGGCTTAATCGCGTTCGGGGGCAAGTTGAGGGCGTGCAAAAAATGATAGACGATCACCGGTATTGTCCCGAGATCATCACCCAGATACGAGCGGCACGTGCTGCGCTCCGATCTATAGAGAGTTCAATTTTAGAGAAGCACCTGAGAGGTTGCGTTCGAAACGCCATTCACTCTCGAGACGCTGCAGAAACCGAAACAAAAATCAGAGAGCTGGTTCAACTTTTTGGACAAATGAAGGAGTAAGTATGGAGACCATTTTAGGAATAGGAGCAGTCGTTATCTTGAGTTCAATCCTGATCCTCATTCTGTTTCGACGTGCCTCAGGCAAAGGAAGCTGTTGTAGCAAACAGCCGAAGTAAGAAAGGTTTTTTATGAAACATTCAAAAACAAATGAGCACTCCGAACATGATCACGCTTCTTGCCATCACGAACCTACAATTCAAAGTCGCTCAGTTATTGATTCAGTTTGTGGAATGAAGGTTGATCCAACAACGGCCAAACATAAACATGTCATGGCTTCTGGGCCGTATTACTTTTGCAGCGCCTCATGTCTGCAGAAATTTCAATCGAATCCAAAGAAGTATCTTCAGAAAGAAATGGCTAGCATAGATCCAGCCAATCATTCGTCGGAAGAAGTCGAATATACATGTCCTATGCATCCCGAAGTCGTCAGCAATAAACCGGGAAGTTGTCCGAAGTGCGGAATGGCGCTAGAGCCACGCACACCTACGGCTCTCTCTGAAGAAAATCATGAATTAAAAGACATGAGCCTTAGATTCTGGATCAGTGCAGCACTTTCTTTGCCGTTATTAGCCGTTATGTTTGAACATTTCATTCCACAGCTTGAAAATTTTCTTCATGGTGAAATCGGGTTTTGGTTTCAAGTATTACTCGCTACACCTGTGGTCCTGTGGGGTGGCTGGCCATTTTTTGAACGCGGCTGGCAATCGGTTCGTACGTGGAACTTAAACATGTTCACCCTAATTGCGATTGGCGTTGGCACCGCCTACGTTTACAGCCTTGTTGCGGGATTTTTTCCTCAGTTATTTCCAGCTTCGTATTTAAATGAACATGGAAGAGTCGCCGTTTATTTTGAAGCGGCTGCCGTAATTACTGTTCTCGTTCTACTTGGCCAAGTCCTGGAGCTGCGAGCGCGTAGTCAAACATCTCAAGCAATCAAGCAGCTTCTCGGACTAGCGCCAAAAACAGCTCGAATCATTCGCTCAGACGGAACCGAAGAGGACATTTCTCTTTCTGATGTTCATGTAGGAGATAGATTACGCGTCCGTCCCGGTGAAAAAATTCCAGTCGATGGAATTGTTGTAGAGGGATCGAGCCATGTCGATGAATCAATGATCACGGGTGAGCCCATTCCAAGCTCGAAAGATATAGGATCGAAAGTGACCGGTGCCACGATTAACCAAACGGGAAGTTTCGTGGTGGAAGCAAAGCGAATTGGAAAAGACACTCTTCTTTCTCAGATCGTCCATATGGTTTCCGAGGCTCAGCGAAGTCGAGCCCCCATTCAAAAATTGGCGGACCTCGTTGCCGCCTATTTTGTGCCCGCCGTTGTAATCATTGCGATGATTACATTCGTTGCATGGTGGGTATTCGGTCCTGAACCATCATTTATATACGGAATTGTGAATGCAGTTGCTGTATTAATTATCGCCTGCCCCTGCGCGGTCGGTCTCGCTACTCCCATGTCGATCATGGTGGGAATTGGTCGTGGAGCGAGTTCTGGAATTTTGATCAAGAATGCCGAAGCTCTCGAAGCCTTTCAAAAAGTGGATACTCTCGTTGTAGATAAAACGGGAACCCTCACGGAAGGTCGTCCGAAACTCGTCTCTGTTGTTGCCACGGCGGATATTGAAGAAAATGAAATTTTATCGCTGGCTGCAAGTCTCGAGCAGGCAAGTGAACATCCACTATCGCAAGCCATTGTGATTGGCGCCAAAGATCGTGGAATCGAAATTAAAAAATCCGATCAGTTCCAATCCGTCACTGGTAAGGGCGTCGTAGGCATAGTGAGTGGTCGAAAAATCATCGTCGGAAACAAAAAACTTTTTGAAGCTGAAAAAATTAATATTGAATCTCTTCTTTCAAAGTCCGATGAACTTCGAAAGGACGGCCAGACTGTCATGTTCATGGGTGTTGATGGCAAAGCCGTTGCTCTTTTAGGAGTCGCGGATCCCATTAAGAATTCGACCCCCGAGGCCATTGATCTCATTCATCGAAACAAAGTGAAAATTGTGATGTTAACCGGAGACAGCCGAACGACCGCAGAGGCTGTCGCAAAAAAGCTCAATATTGACGAAGTAATTGCGGAAGTTTTGCCGGAGCAAAAAGCAGAGGTAATAAAAAAGTTCCAACAAGAAGGCCGCATCGTCGCAATGGCTGGAGATGGAATCAACGACGCTCCGGCTCTCGCTCAAGCACAAGTGGGAGTGGCCATGGGAACGGGAACCGATATTGCGATGGAAAGTGCCGGTGTCACTTTAGTGAAAGGCGATCTACGAGGTATTGCCAAAGCGATTCAACTAAGTCGGGGCACTATGACAAATATTCGACAGAATCTTTTCTTTGCTTTTGCTTACAACGCACTAGGCGTTCCAATTGCCGCTGGGATTTTATATCCATTCACGGGCACTCTTTTGAGTCCGATTTTTGCAAGTCTTGCGATGGCACTCAGCTCTGTTTCAGTCGTGATGAATGCGCTACGATTGAAAAGGATGCAGCTTTAACGGGTAAATAACTAATCCATAAAATTTCAGCCAACCGGAAGACGCGAGAAGACAACTCATGAAAAATTCTGAAATGTGATGAAACGCAGAAGCCGCGAGAAACCCGTTTAAGGCTATTTAGAGACCTCAGATGTTTTGGATACTTAGCGAATTCAGGGATTTTAAGAACAAGTAAATTGGTTGCGGGGGTTAGATTTGAACTAACGACCTTCGGGTTATGAGCCCGACGAGCTACCAGGCCGTCCCGGTCCGCGAACCTACAGAAGTCACCATAGGCGATTTCTGTAGGAAGTCAAAAGCTTACGAGAGCATCTTAAAACCATAATAGAAACCAAAACTAACAAACTAGTCGAGGTGATCGACGTGATGTGAAGTATGGGATGTTTCGGATGAGTTCGGTTAATTTCGGTTCGCCGTAGACCATCGGTAGACCATCGAAAGGCTACGTCACCGGCTTACTCTCTCTGGTGAGTTTACAGAGAATTTGACCCATTTGACATAGTACCCATTTGTGGGTACTATTGAGGAGGTTCCTGTGAAAGAAATTGAGATGTACTGCACACCATCCGGAAAGGTGCCTTTCCGTGAATGGTTTGAATCGCTCGATCGACAAGTGCAGTTTCGAGTCGACCGCTATTTAGATCGGCTCAAATTAGGAGCGGTGAAAAACGAAACAAAGCGCTTAGGCGACGGAGTTTCAGAACTGAGAATTCACTTTGGCCCAGGATACCGTGTGTATTTTGCAGAAGTAGAAAATCGTATCATCCTCCTTCTCACTGGAGGCACGAAGCGAAGGCAAAATGCAGATATTGAAAAGGCTAAAGACCACTGGAGGAATTATGCCCAAACGAACTGAGTCATACGACAAAATGATGGCCGAGAAACTTCAAGATTCCGATTATGCGCGCGACTACCTCATTCATCTCGTCGAGGAAGACGAGCAATCGGTGGAAGACGCTCTTGTCATTCTCGCTCAAAAGATGGGCGAAAAGGAATTTGCGGAGCTCATCGGAACGTCGAAGCAAAAAGTGAATGACTTTGTGAAGGGTCGACGCAAACCGAGTTTTGCTATGCTCAACAAACTGCTGGAACCTTTTGAGTTAGAGCTAGCGATTGGATTGAAGGCAGGGTCGTGAAGTCATATGCGTAGGCGCAAGCTTGATTTGCGAGTGTAAATTGATAAGGATTGGTTCAAAATGGTCGATCCTAAAACAATACAACGATGCCCAAGGTTTGCTGGTGTCTCGCCAAATGCAATAGCTTGGCTAGCAGAGCGACTCACTCGAAAATACTATGAAAAACGTTCGAATGTATTCACGGAAGGTGAAACTTGTAATCGTCTCTACCTCATTGAAAGAGGTGCGGTTAAGGTTTTTAAAAATCTCGAGAGTGGTCGAGAGTTGATCCTCAATATTTTTCGCTCTGGTGAGTCAGTTGGGGAGGTCGCCCTCATCGACAACGATGTTTTTCCCGCTTCCGCAATGGCGAGTGAGGACTCCTTTATTTTGGAAATGAAGAAATCAGATTATTTTGACCTGGGAAATCGCTTTCCAGAAATTTTATTGGCAACTATTCGAGACCTAACGCAAAGGGTGCGCGCCATGACTCAGCGATTGCACGAGATTGGCAGTGGCAGCGTCGACGCTCGACTTGCACAATTGTTTCTAAGTCTTCAACGCTCCGGCAGGATTACGCCCGTCGGAGTGGAAATTCCATTTGTTATTACCCGCCAAGAACTTGCAGACATGATTGGCGTAAGAATCGAAACCGTCATCCGCACAATGAGCCGCTGGCAAAAAGAACAAATTGTTTTGACAGAGAAATCGGGATTCTTGGTGCCGAGACCAAACAATCTGGAAGACATTTTAAAACAAGCCGACTAAGGGCCCAAAATATCCTAAGAACTTTTGAGCTCAAGACAAAAGTGATCAACGCCTTCTCGATAGAGCCTCGTCGCATAACCCATTTGCTTTGCCTGCATTTCAAGAGGCTTCGGTTCAAAGGGAGCATGAACAACAAGAACGACCGAGCCATTGCTATCCGCTAAGTGTCTCATGATGATCGCGTAAGGTTCACCACCGGCCTCGATAAAAGCTCGTAGATCGAGGTGCAACTCTGAATCGCCTTTATCTTTCCACGTAGAAATCAAGGAATTTTGACCCTCACTACTCATACAATTGTCCAAACCCATCCGCCCACTCAATCACAATTCCAACATTCTGAGTATGACATCCCTCATCATCGAAAAGAGAAGTGTCGCCCACAGATACGACAAAGCTGCTCACCGAAAATATTATAAAATCACCCTATCTGGTTATGATCTAAATCATACTGCGCGATGCCAGTATTGGCTAATCTGTTCATATGAAGAAATCAAACACCTCAAGGAGAATATTTCTCAATACATTGTTGGGATCGATCTGTGTTGCAGCGACATCCGCTCGATTGTCGGCGACTCCTCCCGCACCCACTTTGCCACCGCGCCCCACAAAGAATCTCGATCCAAACGATGCCATGGCCAAAGCTCTCGGGTACGTGCCAGACCGCACTAAGGCAGACTCTACAAAATTTCCACAGCTGAAGACCTCAGAAGGGAAAAAGCAGGCTTGTAATAACTGCATGCTCTATAATAACCCGAAAGGCGGCTGGGGTCAGTGTACCCTCTTTGCAAATGGCCTGGTGCCGGACAACGGATGGTGCATGAGTTGGGCAAAAAAAGTTTGAACAAGAACTCTCTAGGCCACAAATATTTGAAGATCACTTTGCGAACCTTTGAGACTTGCAATGACTGAGAGCGAGTCACCCTTCAATGCAAATGAGCTTTTCTTCTCTAGAACGGATGCCCGAGGGATCATCCTCGGCGGGAATTCAGTCTTTGTCCGGGTAAGCGAATTTTCAACCGAAGAGCTTCTAAATAAGCCCCATAATATTATTCGCCATCCTGAAATGCCAAAGGCCGTTTTTAAACTACTATGGTCCTATCTTTTAACCGGGAAATCCATAGTCGCTTACGTTAAGAACCGGTCAAAATCAGGAAAATACTACTGGGTTCTTGCATACGCTACTCCCATATCTAACGGGTTTCTATCCATTCGCCTTAAACCAACATCCAAGCTGTTTAACCTCATCCCAAGTCTCTATAGAGAAATGTTAACTTTAGAAAGTCGGCCCCAAGGAGTTAATCAGGCAACTGAATTCTTACTTTCTCAACTGAAAACTCTTGGCCTAGAGTCTTACGACGATTTCATGTCACTAGCAGTAACGGAGGAGATGAATTCTAGAGATCATCTCGTCGTGCCAGATCGCCTCGATCATTCTCATCATGACGAGGAGATCCAGAATGCGAATAGACTTTTAACGCTCTTTAAAAGCGTTGTGACAAGCGCTAGCCACCTCTCGGAAGTTATCCAGCAGTTCCGTTCAGAGGCAGTTTCCGTTATTGATCGATGCTCTAAATTAGGACATCTAGCAATCAATATGGCAGCTGGCTCAGAAAGATTGGGCGCGCAGGGCGTCACCTTAAATGTTGTCTCATCAAAGTTTAACGAATGGGGGCAATCGGTTAGAGACTCAGCACTCAAATTTGAGCACCCTGTGCAAAGAATCCTCGAACTCTCAAAGCAAATGCGCTTCACTGCCGCCACGGCGCGATATGCATGTGAAATGTATCGAATGTTTTTAATGGAAACCGCGAAGGACAGCTCCTCGCAGACTGTCCAAGAAAACAAGCACATTTTGTCGATGAAAGCGATCCAACTTGCTACCGAAGGACTCAAAGTAAGCAATCAATTTGGAGATCTCTCTCGGCAGGTTTCTCGTGGGCTGGAATCTTTGGCCGTTTCTCTGACTGCACTTGAGATCATTCGTTTGACCGGAAAAATCGAAACCTCTCGTATTCTTGAGGGGCAGGAGAAAATAGGAACACATATTCAAGAAATGCAAGCCCTGTTGAACGACGTTCGAGGTCCCATGACAAAGATGATTGAAAATATTCACTGCTCAGAGAGCGAAATGAAAAATCTTGTGCCAAGCTTGTCGCAGATATCAAATTTACTCAGTGAGTGATTTCCAAATTTCTCGTTCAACAAGCTCAAGAAAATTTACCGAGGATTCCTTAGTCATAAAGAATGGATTCATCAGGCAAAGTCTAATCATAAAAATCTCCTCATGATTCAAAATCCCGTTCCAATGCGCAACAAAGCTTTCTATTAACCTGCGATGGCCGACTACCGATAGAATTGTCTTTGATACGTATATTTCCTGCAGCTTTGGTCGGCTCAGCTTGTTGAAAAGGTCTCGCGTCCTTCGATTTACTTCCGACAATTCATCGCCGCATCGGGCGACGCAAAAACAGAGTATATTTGTATCTGCATTTGGCACAATTTGAAGCTCCGGATGAGACGAAAGGCGCTCAGAGAGGGCAGCTCGTGCAAGTACGGTTCGCCCTATGATTTTCCCATATCCCTCGTTGTCAAGACCCACGGTCTCAGCCGTTAACCAGGTCGCGCTCGCGCCAGCGGCCGAACGAGAACCTTCAATGGTAAAACTCCCCCTCACGCGAGTGCCCTTTTCAAAGACGTAAGGAGCATCAATCGGGTCTATTTCATAGTCTCGTGGCTCGCGACAAAGAAATGCCCCAGAGCTGTACGGAACGTATCCCAATTTATGAGGATCAATCGTTACTGAGTCCGATCTTGCAATGGCCCTCAGCGCAAGCTGAGATGGGGGTGATAAAAATGAGGAGGCCAGCGTAAAGAATCCACCGTAGGCTGCGTCAACGTGATGCCAAATATGAATCCCTTCTCTGACACGAATTTCATCGAGTAGATCCTGAACATGATGAATGGGATCGATTTCTCCTAGTTCAGTCGTGCCAGCGATCGAGACGACCATCAGTATGGGGCGGCTTTCGGCTTTCGCTCGTTCGATCAGAGTCTTCAAATGCGAGACATCCATCTTCCCCTCGACATCCAACTCAATGGGCCAAAGGGCCTCGTGCGACAGACCCATCAAAGAAACAGATTTTACCCAAGAGTAGTGCTTACTATGAGGAACGAGAATCACGGGATTTCGATAGGACGCTTCGTAGATCTCATTCAGGCGTTCAGCCACGATAAAAGGATCAGTCGCAGAAAGTGACAATGCCATCAAGTCTGAGTATGAATCCGTGAATAAATTGACTTGATCAAATGCTTGCCACCCAGCGTGCGCCGATTCAAAGAGAGTCTTTTCATGCCTCTTAAATTTTCGTGAATGCGCCATGGCAGCCAACCATCTATACATTCGATCTCGAGCTCGCAGCAAGGCTTCAAAATTCGCAAGCGTACCCCCAGAGGTAAAATGCCCTTCAGCGCGCTCTAATGGATAGTCAATCATTCGATTGAGATGCCTAATAGCTTCCCTCTCAATTTGAGATCCAACTCTCGAAACGTCAGACGAAATATTATTAGGATTGTGCATCAGACACACAAAGTGTCCCAACAAAGCTGGGAGCGAGATTTCTGAAAACATGTGTCCAATGTAGCGAGGCGAGAACTTTGGAACCTCTGATTCGAAGCGCTGAAGCAAGGTTAGCAGGCGATCCTCAAACCGGCTTATGCACGCATGAAATTCTTGGCTTGCCAAGTCCTCGTGTGAAATAGAACGCCCGTCGTTCGGATACTGTGAATGTCTCCATTCAATATAGTGATCAGAGATGAGTGAAAGTAGACGTCTGAAAGACTCCGCATTCTCAGCCTGAGGTCCAAGAAAAAAACTCTTGAGTGCTGCTTCTTTAGGATCGCAGTTCATATTGTACTCGAGAATTTTCTCTCCTCTCGACTTTTTGAAAGATACCGATCAAATACCATGGCGATATTTCTCACTAAGATTTTTCCGCGACCTAATACTTCTATCCTATTGCTCCCGAAATTGAGCATTCCAGCTCGTTCGAAATGCTGTAAATTTTCGAGCTCCTCTTTGAAATAATCCGGAAACGAAATATTGAACTTGGATTCAAGGGCAGTAACCTGAACTTCGAAATTGCACATGATTGAAGCAATAAGATCTCGCCTTACCTCGTCATCAAAAGTAAGTCGGTGGCCGACTGCTGTCGCACACCTCGCTTGATGAATCCGCTTTTCATATTCGACAAGGTGTTTTGCATTCTGCGCTTGAACGAGGCCAAAAATTGAAATAGCCGAAGGGCCTAGTCCTATGAGGTCAAGCTCCGGACGAGTCGTATACCCCATAAAATTTCGATGAAGTCTTCTTTCTCGCGCTGCTATCGCTAATTCGTCGCCTGGCAGCGCAAAGTGATCCATCCCCACTGGCACATAACCCTCAGCTTCTAGATAACCTTTAGCCAGTAGATAGAGTTTCACCTTTTCAAGTCCTTCGGGCAAATCTTCGTCAGAAAATTTGCGATGGAAGGGCTGCTTCCATGGAACATTCGCGAAACTGTAAACAGCCAATCGATCTGGTTTCAATTGTGATACGAGTTTTAGAGTCTTTTCAAAGCGGTAAAGATTTTGCTTAGGCAATCCATAAATCAGATCAAGATTAACTCCTGAGAATCCTGCATCGCGAGCGTAGAAATTGAGCCACTCCGTCTGTTCAAACGTTTGATGACGATTGATGGCCGATTGAACTTCAATATCGAAGTCCTGCACACCCATAGAAATCCGGTTAAAGCCCACCTCTCGAAGGCTATCGATATGGTCGTGCCTGGTCACAACAGGATTAACCTCAACAGAAAGTTCTGCGTTAGCTGAAAAAGAAAATGATGACTTTAAAGCATCGGCTAGTCTTAGGATTTGCTGAGGAGCCAGGTAAGTGGGTGTTCCTCCTCCCCAATGAAGCTGCTCGACCAAGCGATATGGGTCTAGCTGTCGCTGAACCAATTGTATTTCTTGAGCTAACTTATTAACAAAATCGTTCTCTCGTGAATGCGATTTATCGATGACTCGATTACACGCACAAAAGTGACAGAGCTTTTCGCAGAACGGTATATGCACATAAAGAGATAGCCCCCTTCTGCCTCCACCGACTCTCAGCTCATCCATTAAATCTTGATCGGTAAACTGCTCTGACCAGACATTCGCTGTCGGGTAGCTTGTATAGCGCGGACCCGGCTGGATATAGGTCATAAGGTCTTCTTCTCGAATGTCTAAGTTTACATCCATGAATACTCATCTACGGATAAAGGAGCCTCATTCTCCAGTTGCCACCCTTCAGGAAGTACTCTTGACGAACATGCAAACGATCTGGCTGAGCCTGCCAGAATTCGAGTCTTTGAGGTTTGAGATAAAATCCCCCCCAATAAGGCGGCCTAGGCACTTCTGATTTTGCAAATTTATTTTCAAAATACAAAATTCTCTTCATCAGAAGACTTCGCGAGCTGAGCGGTTGACTCTGTTTTGAAGCCCAAGCGCCGAGTTGACTCATTCTCGGGCGAGTCGACCAGTATTGATCAGAAATACGATATGGAAGCCGGGAAATTCGCCCTTCGATACGAATCTGCCGACCTTGCTTTGGCCAAAAAAATACGAGCGCCGCATGCGAATGTTTGGCGAGTTCTTTCGCTTTATGACTTTGATAATTCGTAAAAAAACAAAGTGACCCTCGGTAGAATCCTTTGAAAAGAACGGTCCTTGCCTTAAGCTTGCCGGCGTTCGATAGCGTTGCAAGAGTCATAGCCGTTGGCTCTGCTTCTTTATGTTTAACCGCGTCGCGGCTCCATTTTTTCAGTTTTATGATCGGATTCTTCGAAGTCATTTCATAGTGGCCCATGAGTTTTTCTTGACGGTTACCAGTTTCATGAGGGCTTTAGCAGTATCCTCATTTGTCTCTTTTCTCGCATTTCGCGTAAATCTTAGGACCCCATTTTCATCGAATACCCAGGTCAGCATTGAATGGGCAAAATCCATCGCTTCATCTTTTTTATAGCTATAACCAAGAAGAGCTGCCAGCTCTCGCACGTTTTCAGATTCTGACGCCAACAAAGTCCAATGGCCCGATTTCAACTTTCGATCCTTCATGAAGTTCATCATAGCTTGAGGCGTATCACGATCAGGATCGATCGAAATAAGAACCATTCGATATCGATTGATTTTCTTTGCTTCAATAATAGCCTCCATTTCGCGCATATCTTGTACAGTCAGTGGGCAGGTATATTTACAACCTAGAAAAACCATTGAGACGATCATAGGGCCATTTCCCAACTCTTTGAGCTGAATCTTTTCTCCGTCCTGATTCGTCCATTTGGATTCCAGCCAAAAAATTGAATTCTCCGGGTATTCCGCATTCGTGCTACTGAGAGCCAATAGAATTGTTAGCCAAGACGTGATCATCGATTTTCTCCTATTCCATCTTTCGCGCACCGAAACCCAAGATTCGACAAAGCGAAGTTCCCCCTTAAGCTGGATCTAAATCCAAAGCGCATGAATGCGGCATAGTTTTCGAAATCATTTGCATTAAGGCCACCAGCGCCACAGAAAGAGGTTTGATCGGGATTGGAATCTTCACGAGATTCGCCTGAAACAAAACTCGAATTAAAATCTTCAACCCACTCCCATACCAGTCCATGGAGGTCATAAACTCCAAAATCATTTGCAAAACCTGATCCTACAGATGGATACTTCTCTGGATTTGGCTTTGAATACCAATCGAGAACCGTTTGATTGATATCCTTTAAGTGTGAGAATTGACTAGCCGCATATTCCCATTCATTTAAAGTTGGCAGTCTTTTGCCTTGAGCCCGGCAATAAGTTCTTGCGACAAACCATGAAACGAAACGAACTGGGCTTTCAGTACTTTGCTCCGAACCTAAATCAAAGTCGCCCTTCCAATCCTTAAGATAGGAGGTTTCTGCAAAGAGCCGCTTAATCTTCGACTTTGCCCACTGAGGATTCTTCGAGACAAATTTTACAAACTCCGCTCGAGTAACGGGAGTTTTGTCTAACAGAAATTCCGCTACTGTAACGGCATCACGCCTCTTGATTCTGGACTGCGGCTTTGCTTCAGTCGGATTCTTAGCTTTAGGCTCGATGTAGAGAGGCCGATAGGATCCCGCGGGAATCAAAGCCATGTCTGCCTCTAAATGTATCGGCATGGCCACCCCCACGAAACTCATCATGGAGAAAAAGAGGCGCTTTCTCATAGAACGTTACCTACAAAATTCTCAGTGAATATCTCCAGCATTTGATGGCTTCACAGACCTTAACGCCTTGACTTCGTCAGGAGTTATGACGTGACCTGCATTGCCCCACGAGTTAAAAACGTATGTAAGAACATTCGCAACCTCTTCATCGGTGAGATCAAGCTTTGGCATGACGGAGTTATACTCACTACCATTGACAAGAATTTTTCCTTGAAGGCCTTGAATGACTGTAAGGATCGCTCGCTTCTTATCCTTATTGAGAAAGTCAGAACTTGCAAGAGGAGGAAACGCGTGCGGGACCCCTATTCCAGTGGACTGATGACATGCGGCGCATACCGCATCGTATTTTTGTTTTCCAAAAGCAATCTTCTCCTCCTTTGTACGAGCAATGGACGGTTTAGGCGCTTCCGCACCAACACTTTGAATCGCACCACCTTCTGGGAGATAGACAGAGTCGTCTGTTTTTCCAGAATAAATAACCTTATCTTCGGGGCCCTCAGCTTTCAGCATTCCAAGTGCGCCCTTATTGAAAGTCCTAAAAATTGAATGATCGACGATAATGAATGTCCCGGGCACCTCCATTTTGAATTCCACAATTGCGGACCCACCGGCGGGAATAAGAGTTGTCTGAAGGTCGTGATTTTCAAGGCTTCCCCCTTCTACTTTCACTTTGTCAAAAATCTCTCCAATAACATGAAATGATGAAACAAGATTGGGACCCCCGTTACCCACAAAAAGTCGAACAGTCTCACCGACTTTAGCTTTTAAAGCTTTGTCACCAGCGAGAGCACCGACTGCTCCGTTAAACAGGACGTAGTCCGGTTGCTCTTTCAATGCCTTTTCCATATCGAAGGGTTGATGCCCCCTTTGTCCGTAAGCTCCCTTTGTGTAAAAATCCCCCTGCATTACATAAAACTCTCTGTCCACTTTGGGTAAGCCCTCTTTTGGTTCGACAAGAATGAGACCGTACATTCCGTTGGCAATATGCATTCCCACTGGAGCCGTTGCGCAATGATAGACATAAAGACCCGGATCAATGACCTTGAACGAAAATGTAGAAGTATGACCGGGCGCTGTCATACTTGCTGCGGCACCTCCACCCGGTCCCGTGACGGCGTGCAAGTCAATGTTGTGAGGCATTTTGTTATCTGGATGATTTGATAGTCTAAACTCCACCTCGTCGCCTTCGCGTACTCGAATGAAGCTGCCGGGTACTGTCCCGCCGTAGGTCCAAAATGTGTAGTCAACACCCTCAGCTATCGGAGACGCCTTTTCAACGACCTCCAGTTCTACAAGGACCTTAGTGCTATGTTTACGTGTAATAGCAGGAGGGACCTGAGGCGGAGCCGTAAGCACTGCCTTTTCAGTACCTTTAACTCCGTTAGAAGCGCTTCCTGAACATCCCGTCACGAGACCGGAAACAATTAGTGTAAGAATTCCGAAAAGGTGCTTGGAGACACTATACTTCTTCAAATCAAGTAGTTCGAACTTCATGCCCCTAGTTTCTATTTTTATTCGAAATCGCACTATGATCTAGATCATACTTAATGAGAATATTTCAGGTTCTCGCCTATCGACAGTCCTCCTCCGATTCTTGAGCGCTGAAGTTGTAAAGCATCTTTCGACCTATACCATAGGCCCAAAAAAGGAAGGCCAAGATGAGTGCAGTCGAAGCATAGGCCAGATGAGAGAAATATAGGTCGGGCGACAAAAATACGACGGATATCCGGGTAATGACTGCCACCACACATAAAATTCCAACGACGAGAAGAAGCCTGGAAGATCGTTCTAATCGGAGATCATAGCCCCCATGCGCGAGGACCACGCGCGTTGCTACACAAAGGGTCATGAGAGTCATCCCTCCTATATAGACACCGTGAAGAAAGTGTATGCGATAATGGGGGAAGAAAAAGAGAGCCCAAAGGCTTAAAATGAGAATCCACGCTGAAGTCCACAAGAGGTAGGCTAGAACTCCGAAGATTTTTGGTCGATGAATGATGCCCCAGACCCGAAGACCTGTCACGGTACCTGCAACTGCCCAACAAAAATCTCCCCAATGAGGAGCCAAGCCAAAATGAAAAATAATTCCAGCAAGAAAAACGCTAGCTTCGATACAGAAGTACAAAAGTGACCGATCCTTCTGACTTGATCCGAGTTGAACGAGAATGGGTTTCGAGTGCCCTAGAAGGGCCGGGATGAGTTTGGATCCAATTCCGAATACAAAAGCTAAAAGCGCCCCCTCTGTAACAAGGCTTTTTGAAAATACCCCCAGAATTCCCGACAAAAGACCGATCGGAAGAAAAATAAAGCCTGGAGGAGGATTGAAATCCCGTCCTCTAAACCTTTGAGCAGCATAGATCACAAGCCAAAGAAACGGGAAATAAACCGTCTCGATGTTCTCTGCAATCCATGAAAATGTGCGAAGGGCCGGAAGGCTCGCGCAGAAGAGTGCCACCATCATTTCCCAAGGTCGGCACGGCTTAGAATTCAAAAATTTTGGCAATGCTGTCATGAGAAATCCCATCGCGAACGAAAGTAAAAATCCTTGCATCATCCAGTCGGCGTGCAGCTTCAAAGGATAGTCGATTACTCCGAATGGAAATAAGACCCACAAGGAAAGACCTCCAAGAGCGTAAAAAATGCCAATTCCAAACAGGACTCGGTACGGCGATGTGATCTCTTTCATGGATGTAGGACCTTCATTTCTAAATTTGATAAATCGGGAATCGTAATTCCGCCAGCATGAAACGAAACAAACCCTCGTCTTGCCCATCGATTGAGTATTCGAATCATTGTCTCCACCCTAATCTCAACCAATCGTGCAAGAAGTGTCTTTGAAAGTTTGACGGGGATTTGAATCTTCGACGACGTCGATGGTATCCCAAACCGATCGGCGAGCTGCTTTAGGAGTTCGAGCGTACGAGCTTCAGCTTGGCCAATCGATAAAAGATCAATCTTTTGCCTCAATATCTCTTCATGAAGGATCAACTCTTTCTTCAACCAATCATTGATCTCAAGAAATATTTTAGAATCCGAATTGTGAAAAGCCTTTCCTAAATAGACCTTGATGACACTCACATCATGCGAAACGGCTCGAGCCATTGCTGGAAAGCTCCCCTTTCTCAATACAGCGGAAATTCCGACACAATGTCCTGGTCCAAAAATACCAAAACAGGTCTCCTTTCCATTTTCTCTTAGCGCTGTAATCTCAATGATCCCAGATTCGACAACACCGAAAAACTCAGCGCGATCGCCCATGGACCACAAATGCTTCCCCACACTAAGACTTTCACGCTCTGCCACTTTGCTCAAAGCTCTGAGCGTGCTTTCAGAGAGTTTTTTCGATCTATCAAAATGTCGCAAAGCACTCAGGGCGGACTTCATTTTTAGCATTTCCATTCACGCAAAATTTATTTCATTCTGGGGCCGAATTGCTTGCGAAACTATGACGTAGATCATACGCCGCAGAATCCCCTTCGATTATGGTCTTTCCATGCTTTCAAAATCCTCCGCCAAACTCTTTTTTATTGTCGGAACTGTCGTTTGCGCTCTGACATTTGGTTTGTTGACTATTGACACCTTTCAAAGGATCCCGGGGCAGACGAATGAAGACAAAATGGACGCCTCGGTCGTGCGAGGAAAACACCTCTGGGAAGTGAACAATTGTATGGGCTGTCATACGATTCTCGGCGAGGGCGCGTATTACGCACCAGAGCTTACAAAGGTATACGAACGCAGAGGCGAAAAATTTATTGAGGCCATGCTCCGAGACCCTGAGGCAATGTATCCGGGTCAAAGAAAAATGGTGAATTATAAATTCAAAGACGAGGAAATTCGAGATCTGATCGCCTTTCTTAAATGGATTGGTGAAATGGATTTGAATGGATTTCCGCCGAAACCAGATCTCATTGCAGTGGCACTACCCAATGGTGGTCAGGCTTCAACGGCATCAACCGCGGAAACGTCAAACCGGCCTAAAATCTTCAATCAAATGTGCGTCGCCTGCCATGCTCTCAACGGCCAGGGAGGGCTTGTCGGCCCCGCACTTGATGATGTGGGCACTCGGTTGAATCGCGAAGCTTTGATAACGTGGCTTCGAGACCCTCTCAAAGTCAAACCCGATTCAAAAATGCCGAAGCTCCCTCTTTCGGAAGAGGATATCACTGAACTGGCCGCATTCTTGTCGCAATTGAAAGCTGGTGCAAAATGAAATTTAAATCACAAAAAGTGGCCTACTATTTTTTCGCTGTTTGTATGCTGCTATTCAGCCTTCAGATCATTTATGGCTTCATCATGGGATTTGCCCATATGGGCTACGACGTCCTTCATGAATGGATTCCGTTTAATTCGGCGCGAGCTGTTCATACCAATTTGTTAGTAATGTGGTTACTCGCAGGGTTCATGGGTGCAGCCTATTATATAGTACCTGACGAATGCGATCGAGAGTTAGTGTACCCCTGGCTTGCACTTGTTCAGCTCGGAGCCTTTGTACTCGTAGGCGTAGCTGCACTCATCGGATTTCATTTCAATTGGTGGGAAGGTAGAAAGTTTTTAGAGATTCCGCGGCCTCTTGACTATCTCGTCGTCGTAGACGTTCTTCTATTTATTTTCCTGATCGGAGCTACAATTTGGAAAGCCAAACGTCATACGACAACCGCGATCGTCTTGTTCTTTGGTCTTCTTTGTGCGGCCCTTTTGTATCTGCCGGGGATGATAGATACGGCTTCACAGACTGTTGACTCGTATTGGAGGTGGTGGGTTGTTCATTTGTGGGTCGAAGGCGTTTGGGAGCTCATCATGGGGGCCATTCTTTCTTTCTTGCTCATCAAACTTACTGGAATTGACAGAGAAGTGATCGAAAAGTGGCTGTATGTCATCGTCGGCTTTACATTTCTTTCTGGAATTTTAGGCACCGGACATCATTATTATTTTATCGGAACACCAAAGTATTGGCTTTGGGTTGGAGGGATTTTCAGCGCTTTGGAGCCTCTGGCATTCTTGGCGATGGCTATCTACGCGATTACGATGGCAAAGAAGGGTGAGAGAAAGCATCCGAACAAAGTCGCCTTTGCCTGGACAATAGGGTGCTCGGTTCTTTCTTTCGTAGGCGCAGGTTTTCTTGGATTTGCTCACACATTGCCTCAAGTAAACCTCTATACTCACGGCACTCTTGTGACGGCAATGCATGGACATATGGCCTTTTGGGGAGCCTACGCGATGATCGTCTTAGCAATTATTACTTACGCGATGCCATCTCTCACAGGCAGGCGGCTCCACGATACACCAATGAATCATTTTGCTTTCTGGACATCAAACATCGGAATGATTGCAATGACGGCGGCATTTGGAGTCGCGGGGATCTCACAAGTCTATTTGGAGAGAAAGGTCGGCCTGGACTTCTTGACGGTTCAAAAAGAAATTGAAGTGCATTTCTTGGGACTGGTTTTGGCAGCATCCTTGTTTACTGTAGGAATCATTGCCTTTGTCTGGAACTTTATTCGGTTTGGACTTCCCCTAAAAGGAGATGAGCTCGTCAATGTCTACCAGGACAAATAGCGATACACCCTACTATCGATCCGTTGGAAAGGAGGTCGAGGCCTTTGAAACCGCTCATCGATTAAGGCTCCCGGTACTTTTAAAGGGCCCGACCGGCTGCGGAAAATCGAGATTTGTCGATCATATGGCATCACGACTGGGACTTCCTATTATTAAAGTTGCATGCAACGAAGACACATCTGCATCGGATCTGCTTGGCCGATTTCTTTTAAAATCGAATGAGACTGTTTGGCAAGATGGTCCGGTATCAAGGGCGGCTCGCTCTGGCGCACTCCTTTATTTGGACGAAATTGCTGAGGCGCGCGAAGATGTCGTAGTCCTACTTCACTCCCTTACCGACTACCGAAGAGAACTCTACCTGGATCGGACAAACGAAACCATTCAGGCGCCTCATTCCTTTCAATTAGTCGTCAGTTTCAACCCAGGATATCAGAGCCACTTCAAAAAGCTCAAACCTTCGACTCGTCAGAGAATGCTCACTTTAGAATTTCGCTATCCCGCACAAGACATTGAAAAGGAAATCATCAAACAGGAGTCCAATGCCGATGACAGAACCTGTTTGAGACTGGTTAGTCTGGCCACAAAGATTCGAAGTATGAGTGAACTTGATCTGCAAGAAACTGTTTCAACTCGTTTGCTCATCTACGCGGCCTCACTTATTCAAGCGGGGCTTACACCACGGCTCGCCTGCGAAGTCGGTATGTTTCAGAGCATGACCGATGAAGCTGATTCCCTCTCAGCACTCAATGATCTGGCGGCTCTTCATTTTTGATGAGTCTAGATGAAACCATTTTTGGTTGGGCATACAAGCAGATCAAGGAAGCTCGTTCGGACCGCGAACGAGAGAGATCTCACTTGTGGTCAATAGAACTGAAAAGAATTCAGATTCTGGCAAATGGCCTCTCGCCAGAGCTCTTAAAGGTATCCGACAGTCCGCATGAGGCCCAGTCATTCAGAGACTGTCTCTTCGTCAAAGCTCCCGAAAAAAACCTCTCAACAGAGTCGGCAAAAATATTTGCATTATTCAAACTCTACTTTCACGTCGCATGCCTACAAAATCCAAAGTTAGTAAGCCAAAGTGCTAGGGGACTCTGGAATGAAGCGATTAGCTCGCTCATCGCAGATCTTCCAAGCCTTCAAGAACGAATACTAGAAAATGAGACTCGATTGTCACAGATCTCTCCCCAATATTCCAGGTTGTGGAATGACTGGAAAAGCCCATCCATAAAGTTAACGATCTCTAAAAAATCATTGCACAACCTCTTTCCGAGGGTTCCGGTCAGTAAAATGGCTCTCAGCAAGAGCTCGGAGTCCGAAAACTCTAGGCCAACACCTCAACCCAATCAGTCGATGGGTTCCCCTGTTGAGTTACAGGGGGCACCCCAAGTTGAAGTGATCCAACCCGATCCAGAGTCTCAAAATCCGCTCGTTCATGTTTTCGAAAAGCTTCTTACGGCAGACTCCTATCAAGGAGGTTCCAAGCCGATTGACTCGTCAAACGAGCTATCTCAGCACGCCGATGCACTGAAAGAGCTTCACATTGATAAACTGATTCGAGTGGCGGGCTCATCAGAAGGCTCGATTTCGGTAGATATCGAACTTGAAAACGGAAGCCCAGAAGCCAATCGTGAAAATGCCACATTCGAATATGATGAATGGTTTAAAAGTGAGTCGCGATATCGAAGAGCTTGGTGTCAGGTCAAAGAATTCAGTTATCCAATACACGAAAATGAACAATGCGCTCCACGAACTAAAGAATTGGTGGGTTTGCGACGGAGGATCGAAGCCATTCTACACCGTCGCATCTGGCTGAATCGACAAAAGCAAGGGGTCGATCTTGATATTGATCAGATAATAAGAAATGCAAGTGAAGACAGGCACCGCAAGCAAGAGGAGAGAATTTTTATTGATCGCCTAAAGCGTCAAATGGATTTGGGAGTTCTTCTATTAATTGATTTAAGTTCGTCAACAGATTCGTATGTGCTCAATAGACGAATAATCGACGAACTAAAACTATCGCTTCAAAAGCTGACATTCATTTTGAGCGATTTCCCGTCTGGATTCTCTGTTGCGGGTTTCACCAGTGATTCACGGCTCAAGTGCTCATTTGGCTGGATCAAGCAGTTCGAGGAGCCTTGGGCGCTCACACGGGCTAGGTTGCCCCTGATTGAGCCAAAAGACTATACGAGAATCGGCCCCGCTCTCAGACATGCTCATCGGGTTTTGCAAGAAAAGAATTTTCGAAACCCCTCAATTGTACTGGTAACTGACGCTAAACCAACTGACTATGATCGCTACGAAGGCCATCATGGCCGAGCAGATGTAAAAAAAGCAGTAACGGAGATTTTGAGTTCCGGCATACAATTCAAGGCACTCACGTTCTCAAAGATTATTCGACGAGAATTTCGTGAAACTTTTGGTGAGGGTAAATACCAAGTTGTCCGAGGGGCACGCGAAATCACTATTAAGGTGATTGAACACCTCGAGAAGAGTGCACATCGCTGCTAAAGCTCGTCTCCAACAATTTCGAACTAACTTATGACATTTCTCATATAATCTAGGGCTGACTTAGATTTAGATTCGGTCATGAGTCACCCCATCTTAATTCAGGGAGGAATGGGCGTCGCAGTTTCGAATTGGCGGCTCGCGAAGGCGGTGTCTTGCTTAGGTCAACTGGGTGTTGTTTCTGGAACGGCCTTAGACACCGTGTTGATTCGCAATCTTCAGGATGGAGATCCAAAAGGGCATATTAGACGCGCCTTAGCCGCGTTTCCTATTGAACAGATCGGTCAGCGAATACTAGATAAGTATTTTCTGGATGGGGGACGAAAGGCTGGCCAGCCATATGCTTGTCTGCCGATGCCGACGTTTAAGCTCTCGAATGAGAGACAGGGCATTATCATGGCCGCAAGTTTTGTCGAAGTCTTTCTCGCAAAGGAGGGCCACAGTGGCCCAATTGGGCTCAATCTGTTGGAAAAAGTTCAAATCCCTACTTTGCCGAGTCTCTTTGGAGCAATGCTCGCGAATGTGGACTACGTTTTGGTGGGGGCTGGCATTCCATTCTCGTTTCCCGAAGTCCTTGATCGTTTGAGCAAACATTTGCCAGCCGAGTTGAAGCTCAATGTGCAAGGGTCGACGACACATAGCTTTAGAATGAGCTTCAGCCCTCAGGACTTTTTTTCAAATGAACAACGGGACTTAATACGCCCATTTTTTCTACCCATTGTTTCATCTGCTGTGCTTGCTTCGTCACTCTTGAAACATTCAAACGGTGTAATCGATGGGTTCGTCGTTGAACACTTTAGCGCTGGTGGCCACAATGCACCGCCTCGCGGCCCGATGACTCTCACGCCTTCTGGCGAGCCAATTTATGGCGAAAGAGATGAGCCTGATTTCGAGAAATTTCGCGGGCTCGCGAAACCATTCTGGCTGGCAGGCTCTTACGGATCTCGTGAGGGGCTGAAGAAAGCCCAGTCCCTGGGAGCAATTGGTATTCAAGTCGGTACAGCATTTGCCTACTGCGAAGAATCTGGAATTCCGAACGAGATCAAAGCCCCTGTTTTTCGCGATCTCATGAAGAATGAGCTTAGTGTTTTCACCAATCCTCGAGCTTCTCCCACGGGCTTTCCGTTCAAAGTTGTTTCGCTAGCTCAATCCCTTTCAGTCGACACGGTGTACGAACAACGCAGTCGAATTTGCGACCTTGGATATTTGAGAACCGCATATCTAAAAGACGATGGTAATGTTGGATACCGTTGCCCTGGCGAAGACGTCTCCGATTTTGTCCGTAAGGGCGGATCAATCGAAGAAACGAAAGGTCGAATGTGTCTTTGTAATGGCCTACTATCGACTGTGGGGCTTGGTCAGTTGCGCGAAGGCGGTTACTATGAGCCATCGATTCTTACATCCGGCGATGATATTCAAGGCATTGAAACATTTATGCACGAAGATCATTCCGGCTACACAGCGGCCGATGTCGTTCAGTCTATTTTGAGGTAGCGCAGAGTGTTAAACCAGCCATAAGCGTCCTAAGTCACCTTCAGCGTTTCATCCCGAATATCCATTTCTGTTGACCAGCTCATGTCTGGTGTGACGATACCACGAGATTCCGCGATTTGTACGTCAATCAAATGTTCGTCTCAAAAAAACTGAGCAATTACCTAGCCTTGGAAAGGCATATATGCCATATTTATCATATATGCTATATTGTAAGGCGAGAGCTTGAAAGCGCTTCAATTGTTCAGCGTGAGACGGATTGTCCGTACACGCGAAGGAAGGCGGATCTCGGTTTTCATGGATCTCTATGAGATTAAGAAGTCTCAAAAGGGCCTCTTTTTGGAGTGCTATCGATTAAGCTGGATTGCCTTTGATTTAGACAGTCCTGAGCAAAAGATACTGGTCGATGCACACCCACCCATAGGGCTTCATGTGCATACAGATGATGAAAAGGCTGTACCACTCTCGGTCCAGACTCTCGAAGAAGCACTCAATGTGTTTAAAGAGTTGGTCGAGAGAAAGTTCGGCGAACTGGAGGAGAACATTTTATGAGCAGAATCTTTACATTTCGATTTGAGCCAAATGGAACGAGTCTTTCAAAGCGCATTCTTCGAGCGGCCAAAAGTCGTAAAGCAGATGTTCATCCAGATGAAGTCGTCTGCACAAATTTCAAGGACCTTCTCGAGATTGCATCGGAAGCACGCCTCAAGCTGCTTCAAACGGTCATCGAAGAGAAGCCCGAGTCTCTCTATGACTTGGCCCAGAAACTCGACAAAGATCAGGCTTATATTTTGAGAGAAGCAAAAATCTTGGAGGGCTTAGGACTTCTTGAGCTCAAAAGTTCCCCCAACACTGAGGGACGAAAGAAATTGAAGCCCATTGCTCTCTACGACAAAGTGGTTATCGATTGCGGGCTGAAAGGTTCCTTGAAGACGGCTTAAGTGCCACGCATTCATTTTGATAAAAAACGTCCACTTTATCCGATTCTTGAACAGTTTATTTCAAAATTGGGTTTGGCATTGTTACTAAACTACTCTCAATCTAGGCATCCGAGGCATTCCAAAAAGAGCTCTCGCAGCATCAACGGGTGAATGCTCAGGGATCGCGAAGGTGATGGTGTCGGACATCCAAAAAGACTGGCGAATGAGATCTCTGTGATTGAATCGCCCGATTTGATGCTCACACTTGAGCGCTTCTTTGAACTCCTTCATATTCCCAAGGACCGAACGGCTGTCAGTCTTGGCGAGTTGAATCGGATCCATCTCTTTAATCTCTTCTGCAACCTTCAATTCCGAAACTCCGATCTTTCTTAGTAGGCTTGGCAGATCTCGAATCAACTTCAACGGAAAATCAGAATATGGGGCTGCGTTTACGATTAAAGAAATTCGAGCCTTCTCTGAAACACATAGAATGTATCGCCTGGGCCCGAGATTGAGGTCGGTCGCGTACCAATCCCCGAGTCGGGTGGTGGATTTATCCGACGCCTCTTCCAAGCGAATGCCCATGCGTTTTGACAATGAAAGAGTTGGTCTAATGATTATCATGGTCAGTCCTGAAACTTACCGACTGATAATACCGACATTTCTCACTCATAGGCAGAATCATGATCTGGATGGATACTAATGAATCGCATGAATTTGCCGTCCCGAGTGACTCGGGCCCTAGATTTCTGCGTGATGCGTATGCTCGCAACCACACCGCCTTTGGCAGTTCGCTGGCCTTCGATGACTTCCCAGTTGAGTCCCCGCTTTTGAGTCTTCGAGCTCGTTGCGTAGACCTGAGCCCACGTCATTTTTTGAATCTTTTTTTCGATGATGTCGAAAAACTGCTCGACTTCTTTCGTACTCAGATCACCTAGAGACTTCTGAAAACCTGCAAACTCGAGATCACAGACAACAAGCTCACTCTGCGTCGAGCCGCTTGATGATTTATTTCTTTTTGACACCGAGTTTCTTCTTCAGTTCTTTAAGATCTGTTTTCTTCGCTGACTTTTTAGATGCCCACTCATCAAAAGCAGAAAGCTGCTCTTGAGCTTCTTTGGTATAGAATACCTTTTGGGATTCAGGAACAAACTCTCCAGGAATAATCTCAACTCCCGCCGGAGAGGAAACAACTTGAACGAATTTGCCAGCCCATTCCTTTCCAATGCTGATCTGACCGTTGTCGGCGACTCGTTTAAACGTTGTAGTCGTATTCATAGGCTTCATTAGTAACACCTCACTCAGATTGATAATATAGGAATATCCTATTTTAGGAAAGAGCGGCTCGTCGGGCTGGTAACCCGACGAGCTTGCTAGAAACTCATTTAAACCCATCAAAAGCGAGTTAGATCAGAGTCCGTAGACTATCGGTAGACCACTCAAATTTTCTCAATTTTTTATTTTAATGTAACCTATTGATTTTACTGAAGAATTGGTTGCGGGGGTTAGATTTGAACTAACGACCTTCGGGTTATGAGCCCGGCACCCGCCGAGTTCATCGCCCGCAACTATATGATTGAGGCAAAAATAGCTGAAATCCTTGGAATGTCAAAAGCTTATAGAGATCTGTTTTAAGGCATTTATAAGACAAATTTAAAAATCAATCAGAGCGATCTATGTTCGAGTTGAGTGTGATTGAGTGATATCAAATTCTATTAAATTATACTTGATGTGGCACATCCGTGGCACATCGCCGGGTTTCTGGTGGCACATTTAAAACCCGAAGGTAGCGAACTCTGGCAGCGTCAAAGAGCAAAATTCGCGAGATATTCAACGCATTTTTGATTCTTTAATTTATAATGGACAGTCGCTATGGCTCGAAAATGGATAATCAAAATAGAAAATTATTTTGGATGAATTATGATATTTTTTTCGGCAGACCATCATTTTTATCACAGCAATATTATCAAATATTGTGGGCGGCCATTTCTATCTGTTGAAGAAATGAATGAAAAAATGGTTTCTCGATGGAATGAAGTCGTTCAGCCAGACGACACGGTCTATTATCTTGGTGATTTTGCCCTCGCTAATCGAGCTGTTGAAGTTTTTGGTCCGCGCTTAAATGGAGAGAAACTTCTGATCATGGGAAATCATGATACTTGCCATCCCTGTCACAAAAAGCGCGCCGCAATTGGTGAGAGGGTTTACGCAACGGCGGGATTTAAAACCATAGGATTAGAACATGTTATCGAGATTGGAGCTGAGAAAGTTCTTCTCAATCATATGCCTTATCTTTCCACCGATCCAAACGACGACAAATATAAGCTCAAATTTCAAAATTATCGTCCTAAGGACCAGGGGGCTTGGCTCCTTCATGGGCATATTCATGAAAAATGGAAAATCAAAAATCGCCAGATTAATGTAGGGGTCGATGTTTGGAATTTTTATCCAGTTCCTATTACTGAGATTGAAAAAATGCTGATCGAAGGGAAATAAATTTCTATATTTTTCCATCCGCCACGCGAAAGGCTGGCTCCATACGGGAGATTGATCGCGTCGGAATCTTCAATTGCTTGGCCACAATTCGCCACTTTGCTGTAGCTCCAATCACCTCATCGATAATTTTATTCGCTTCTTTTGAACTCAGACGAAAATATTTTGCGACGTCTTTGGCCAGTTCCAAATCTTGCGCATTGTCGTTTTGAGAGATATTGAGCTTGAGACCATTTCCTGTTTCGACCGCATTCATGTCGTAAGCGGGCGCCAATATCCATCCCTTCGTCGTCAGTAAGAATCCATGGTTCCTTAAATGATCATCGACATTCGAAACACAAATATTAAAAACAATTCTTCGCCAAAGTTCCTCGAGATCATTTTTCGTTTGCGCCCCCTGCTTAATCAATAGATTGACCAAATCCAGATAGCTCACACCTGCGTGCGCATCATCGCCGTCCCCACGACCAAGCAATGTCATACTGGAAGCGAAGTGAATGCGCTTTCCGTCATTTGTGCGATCGAATCTCTTTGTTAAAAAAGTGTGATGGTTACTCTTAAATTGTCGGCATTGAGCTTCTGCGACGTAAAGTTTTGATTTTTCGGCCAAGCGATGAACGACAAGTTCCCAAGCTCCGATATCGATCTCATCTTGCCGACTAGGGAACTTGGCTATCCAAAGCTGACCTCGTTGATCTACCACACTTGCTTTGGGACGAGCCCCTCCCAGCGAACCTCCAGGTGCCACTAAAAGTCTCAACCATTTTGCATAATGAATATTTCTTTCCGCATGATCCTTTTCAAGTGCCAAACTCGCATGTTCTAACTCACTCAAACTGGTCCAGGGCGGAGAGGCCATATCTTTACTATCATCTAAAAAGGGACCTTCGAGAGATTCTCGAAAACGTAGTGCCCCCATGCGATGGCGATCATAAACGCCAAGCAGATAATCCGATTCCAAAAGAGTACGGGGCGCACGTTTTTCTTCTCGAGCGCGTTGTTCCTCCCGTCGACGCATAAGTACGCGACCCCATCGATCAGGAGAAGAATCCAGAAAGAGTCCAAAATTAGCTCGATTTTCTTTTGGATACTGAGGGCCCGAATAAAATCCAAGGTCGGGATCTAGCTGAAGACTGAAACGTGATTTCAACCATGCTTCCTCATATTCAAATGAAAAAATTTCTTTCCCTCGCGAAAGAGAAGCCTGAAGCACTCCCATTAGAAAAGGTTCACTCATCGCCTCTGAATGAAAATAAACGAAGATCCGTTTCGAATCGCTTTTCTTACTCATCTGATTTCACTTTCGCACGCGATCGACGTTTCTTTGAATGTGTCAGACCTGCATCTTGAAGTTTTCGACCGAAAAGATCGTCTTTCGCGAGAAGACTTAAATCATTTTCGAGACCTAAACTCATCAGCACACTCGCGTAAGCTCCGATCGTCACTCCTCCGTCGCCTCGCTCAACGGATCTTAAGGTATTGCGCGTCATGCCTGCACGTTCCGCGAGCATCGTCGTGGAAAGTCGTCGTCGTAGCCGGGCCAAACGTATATTTTCACCCAACTGGTGAAGAAGATTTTCGAGAGCCGGTATTGCGGGTTTTACTGTCCTGGCCATATGGTTATTATTATAACCATAAATACGCATATTTGGTCAAAATTTTAATCATTTTTACTCATGAGAAAAGCAAAATACGCCCGTGGCTTCTAGAACCCTCATTTAGATCGCTTTTACGATAATTCTTGGGAGTTGATATACTTCGCGGCCAGCGTGAACTGGCCCCGGTTATACGAAATATCGTATAAATTTAACTTATACGATATTTCGTATATTTTATATTTGCGATGAAACGTATAAATCAAAAAACGACAGTTAGGGTCGGCCGCTCATGCAATGATATATCGGGCTTCGGAGCATCGCGCGAAACTCTTCAATGCCTCGAAAACTCAATGTCATTTCGCAACTGAAACGAATCCAAAGCAAGATTCTTCAAAACAGTTCTTAAGATTTTATGATTGTAAGCAGTGTTTTCTGAAGCGGGAATTTCACGTACATGAATAGTAAAATTAAAAATTGTTTTCCGTTTTTGTAACGATAGTCGCCGCATTTTTCTCATGTTTGCTTTCTGTTTTTTTATACAGTCCTTGCAGCGAGAGTCCCATCGCGATCCCTTTGTATAATAGCATTCAAGGATCCTATCTATTTTACAGAGACTACATTTTTTCAGGACTTCGACTGGCGGCATATGGCTCCTAAAGTTCCTCGTCATATTCTGATCACTGAACCAAAATCTGCCCGCCTTGCATCATATTCATGCCGCAGCCAAAGCGAATTTCTCCTTTTGCGAGACTACCGAGAGCGACTTCCACAGTTTGATTGAGTGGCAGATCCATCTTGATTTTCTTTGCGGGAACTTGAATCTGCGTCGAACAGGTTGAATCCGTTTTGCGCGTGACGCGTAAAATAACGGGAACGCCTGGTTTTACTTTTAATTCGTTGGGTTCAAATCCTTTTTCAGTGACCGAGACTTCATAGGTTTGAGGCGACTCTTTTGCTGCGATATTCGTTATAGGTGCAACGATTGAAAGTAATGCTAGCGTTTGAAATATTTTCTTCATAATTCTTCTCCTCATCAAATTTCTTTCCATGTCAGTTTAAACTCTTGTTTGGCTTTCCACACATAAAAAATAACAGGATAGATGAGCAGTTCCAACAAAAAGGAAGTTGCTAAACCTCCAATCATCGGCGCCGCAATCCGTTTCATGACATCCGCTCCGGCTCCGAGCGACCACATAATGGGAATAAGTCCCAAAAACGCGCAGGCCACTGTCATGAGTTTCGGGCGAATCCGATGAACGGCGCCTTCGATAATCGCTGCCTTTAAATCGATTTCCGATTTCATTTGCCCAATCTGTTTTCTTCGATCAAACGCGAGATCCAAATACATAAGCATAAAAACGCCCGTTTCCGCATCGAGCCCTAAGAGAGCGATCATTCCGACCCATGCTGCAATCGAGAGATTGTAATCTAGGATCCATAAAAACCAGATGGCGCCGATGAGAGAAAACGGAACAGCAAGCATGACGATGCCCACTTTGATCCACGATTTTGTATTCAGATAAAGAAGAAACATAATAAGGAGAAGTGTTAAAGGAACGATCCATTGCAATCGCTCTTTCACGCGTGTCATATTTTCATATTGGCCACTCCACGAAATGAAGGTGCGCTCGGGTAGTTTTACGTTTTGGGAGACAATTGTTTTCGCCTTATCTACAAAACCGCCGATATCTGTTTTTGTTGAATCCACATCTACAAAAACATACCCCACGAGAGAGCCGTTTTCATTGCGAATCATGGCGGGACCTTCGCGAAATTTCACATCCGCCAGAACAGAGAGAGGCATCTGGATGCCTGTCGGAGTTTGGATGAGGAGACGCTTCAAACTTTCGAGATCGTCTCGAAAATCGCGCGCCATACGAACTTGAATGGAATAACGTTCTCGCCCAGCCAAGTACGTCGAGACATTTTCGCCTCCGATGGCCGCCATGGCTTGATCTTGGGCTTCTTTCAAGTTGATGCCGTAGTGAGCGAGAGCCGTACGATTGAAATCCACGTCAACGAAGTAACCACTCGCCGCACGTTCAGCAATTACTGAGCGCACACCGGGAGCTGTTTTCAACTGTTTTTCAATCTCGGCGCCAGTTTTTTCAATCGTGGGAAGATCAGGTCCAAAAATTTTAATCCCGACGGCCGAACGAATGCCGGTCGAGAGCATATCGATCCGATTTTTGATCGGCATCGTCCAGATATTCGGCATGCCGGGAAACTGAAGTTTCTCATTCATTTCGTCGATAAGTTGCTCTTCACTCAAGCGATCGGGCCAAAAGGGACGAAATAGAGGTTTCATAAAGCTTGGCATCCATGCATACCAACGCTTCACTTCTCTCCATTCGTGTTCTGGCTTTAAGATGATCGTCGTCTCAACCATCGAGACAGGAGCCGTGTCCGTCGAGGTGTCCGCACGTCCCGCTTTGCCAAAGACGCTTTCAACTTCGGGAAAAGATTTTAAAATTTCATCTTGTTGCTGAAGAAGACCCGCGGCTTCGGGCACTGCCATCCCCGGCAGAGCTGTCGGCATATAAAGGAGACTTCCTTCATGAAGTGGTGGCATGAATTCTCGTCCTAAAAAAAGATAGCCAGGAATCGTGAGAAGCACGAGCGCTCCGGCCATCGCGAGAGTCTTTCGTCGATGCTCTAAGACCCAGTGCACGACAGGCTCATAGAGTTGGTGAAGACGCCTGGAAATCGGATGTTTTTCTTCCGCATGATAAGAGCCAACGAAGAGCGGATTGAGAATCGCGTTCAGCCAGCGTCTCGGTGTTTGAAAAGGCTCGGCTCGAGAAAACAGCATACGAAGCGCAGGATCTAATGTGACTGCGAGAAGGGCGGCCGCGGCCATCGTTAAATTTTTGGACCACGCGAGAGGCTTAAAAAGTCGTCCCTCTTGATCGACAAGAGTAAAGATTGGCAAAAACGCCACCGCAATCACAAGAAGTGAAAAGAAAACAGAAGGCCCCACTTCGAGAAGAGCTTCGAGGCGTATTTTGTAAAAATTTTCTTTTCGCCCCAAGGCATCCCAGTGCTGAATTTTTCGATACGCGTTTTCTACTTCGACAATGGCCCCATCGACGAGCACTCCGATCGAAATCGCAATGCCTGCGAGCGACATAATGTTCGCGGTCATGCCCATGAAGTACAGCGGAATAAAAGCGAGAAGAATGGAGACAGGAATCGTAACGATAGGAACAATCGCCGACGGAAGATGCCAGAGAAAGAGAAGAATCACGAGGCTGACGATGATCAATTCTTTGGTGAGAATTTTCTTGAGCGTGTCGATGGCGCGCTCAATAAGATCCGATCGATCATAGACAGGAATCACTTTCACGCCGTCCGGAAATCCGGCTTTGAGTTCAGCAAGTTTTTCTTTTACGCGATTGATCACACTGACAGTATCTTCAGCCTGTCGCATGACAATGATTCCGCCCACCGCGTCGCCTTCACCATTTAAGTCTGTTACGCCCCGACGAGCCTCGGGCCCGAGGCTCACCGTCGCCACCTGTTTCACTAGAATGGGCGCTCGAGTCGCGGGACTATAGCCAACGACCGCGTTTTCAAGATCTTCAATCTTTGTCACGAGACCACGACTTCGTACCATGGCTTCCGCTCCTGAAAACTCAATCACGCGAGCGCCACTTTCTTGATTCGAAGCACGAATCGCCTCCATCACTTGATTGAACGTGATATGAAGATTTTGAAGTTTCTGAGGATTCACTTGAATCTGAAACTGTTTTTCAAAACCTCCTACAGAAGCGACTTCCGCTACTCCAGGAACCGATTGCAGTTGGTATTTTAAAGTCCAATCTTGAAAGGAGCGCAGGTCCGATGCATCAAGCTTTCCCGATTCATCGACAAGTGCATATTGATACACCCAGCCAACACTCGTCGCATCTGGCCCCAGAGAAGTATTCACTCCGGATGGAAGTTTCGGAAGAATCTGGTTCAGATATTCCAAGACGCGCGAGCGCGCCCAATAGAGATCCGTGCCGTCTTCAAAGATCACATATACATAAGAAAATCCGTAATCCGAAAATCCGCGAATGGCTTTTATTTTGGGTGCACCCAAAAGGCTTGAGACGATCGGATATGTCACTTGATTTTCAATGATATCCGGCGAGCGATCCCATTTTGAATAAATGATCACTTGCGTGTCTGAAAGATCAGGGATGGCATCGATGGGAATTTTCTTTAGAGCAAAGATTCCTCCGAGGCAAAGAAGCAAGACCGAGCCAATCACCCACAAACGATTTTCCGCTGAGAATCGAATGATTTTTTCAATCATGGCTGATCACTTTCAGTGAGACCTCTAATGCGTGCTTCTGAATCTAAAAGAAAATTCGGGCCGGCCGAGATCTCTTCGCCTTCCTCGACGCCTTCTTTAATTTCATACTGGGCATCTGTTTTGACGCCGAGACTGACAACACGAGGTTCAAATGCTCCTTCTCCTCGATGCACAAACACATAATCTTTGAGCCCGCCATGAAAGATCGAAGCTTTAGGAACAACGAGCCTTTGTCCTAGAGAAATAAGAATTCGACCCGAGAGAGAACCTTCGATTTTCATCGCTCGTGGATTTAGGACAGACATATTCACGCGTGCGGTACGAGTCATCGGATCGAGAAAGGAATCCACGGATGTAATTTTGCCTTCGATTTCTTTACCAGAATCGAAGGGGCTTCTCGCGAAGACCTTTTGCCCTGTTCGGACATTTGCTAAATCCTGTTCGTAAACCTGAAAAGAGAATTGAGAGGCAGAAAGAACACGTCCAGGCGCTTCAATTTCAAAAACAAGATCCTCCATTTTGGCGGAGACGATTTGTGCTCTTAAATTCTTGAGTTGAACTGCGTTCAAAGAGATTGTCCCCGTCGATGATTCATTCGCTCCTTCATAGACGGGAAGATAATCCATACCCATATTGTCCTTAGCCGGAATCGGAGAGGTGATTTTCGGATTCATGGGATGACGATAAAATTTTATTTTCTTGGAGCCCGCCGGAGAATCACTCGCGGGAGAATTTTCGACTTTCACCAATTTCATATGGCAAATCGGACAATCGCCTTCGTGATTTTCCTTCACTTGAGGATGCATGGGGCAAGTATAGTAGGTCTTTGTCGATTCGCTTGATTCTCGGTTGTTCGCTACAGAAATAGATCGATCGAATCTCCACCACATCAGCAGCGCTAAAAAAAGAAGAATGAATAAAATACTCCATCTCTTTTTCATGACTTTAATTTGACTCCTTTGTTTGAGATTCCGATTCTGTGGTCAAATTTTGCAGCGCCGCAATGGCAGTCTCATATTCAGTGCGTTTCGTAATAAGCTCCATTTTAAACTTCACATATTTTTCGAGAGCTTCTCGATGCTCAACAAGAGTCCCCATATCAGTAGGCGAAAGACTGCTCACAATTTTCACCCGTTGGTGAGATTCCGGCACAATCCGTTTCTCCAAATTCTCAAGCTGAGTATGAAGCGCCATAAGTTGGGCGCGGATTTTCATATATCGAAGGAGGAGCTCGCGATCTTGCTGTATTTTTTCAGAACGCGCGGCTTCTAAACGAGCAGTCGCTCGTTCATTTTCAGCTTTCGGCTGCCAGAACGTTACGAGCGGAACACTCACGCCAAGCATCACTTCCTGTTCATCAGGCATCACATCCAAGCGTTTATTATAACGATAAGAAATCATAAAGTCGGGAAGCCAACTGGAGCGTGCGGCTGATCGCAATGACTCCGCTTGCTTTAAGCGATAATCAATTTCTTGATAATCGGGATGGCGCGCCAGAATCGCCTTTAAAGAATTATCATCTAACTCGTCAGGTACAGGAGAAAGAGAGGGTTCCTCGGGCATTCCAAGTAGAGCTGTTGGGAGTTCGCCCATCAACATATTGAGTTCACCGCGCGTCGCTTCTTGAGATGCGCGTACACTTTCGAGGTCGTTATCGAGAGCACTGAGTTCACTTTGACCACTTAGAATATGAGATTTCATGAGCTGATCTTGAGCGGCACCCGCACGAAGGCGCTTTAAATGATGATGATAAATTCCTTGAAGTTCGCTCAAGAGTTGAAGTTGCTTCGTTGAAGCGAGATATTCGTAATAAACTCGAACCACCTCACTTTTAAGTTGCAGCTCATAAGAGCGTGCCGTCGCCTGGCGAGCATCCCCCTCATAGGAAAGAGCGTTTCGTTTGGAAAAAGATTTGGTTGGAAACGGAATACTTTGACTGACAGCGATCGAATTTTCGATTCGCTTTTGAAAAGGGCCTGAATTTCCCATCGAACTCCCGGTCACGGTCGGCGCCGGTAAAATTGGCTCATCCGCATTCACACTCGCGCGCGAAGCTTTCACTTCAGATCGAAAAGCTGCAAGCTTGGCGTTTTTGGACAAAGCTCTCGTCAGTGCCTCTGAAAGAGAAATAGCTTGAGGCCTGTCAGAGAAGGCCGCATTATTCAGCTCCTCAGAAAATACCAAATGAGATTGAAAAGTAAGAACAGCTAGAACACCAGTGCCGAAGGCACGGTATCTTTTGAAAGTCTTCCTTTCGAAGAGGGATCTCATATCCTTTAATACGATTGTGGTTAGAATTTGTGACACCCTTATAAATATTTGAGATATTAAGGACTTACGTCAAACAGGAATGGTTGTCCCATAAACAATTCAAATTAAACGCGACTTTTAATCTTCTAGCGTTTGCCCCTGCAGGACCAATAGTTCTAAATAGGTCGCACTCAAGGCCTTTTGAGTTTCTAAGAGTCGTCCTTTCGACTCAAAAAGCTTGTCCGTTGCACTGGCTACGTCCGGTGAGTTCTTAACTCCACGCTTATATTCGGACATCACCGAGTTATAGTAAGCCTCGCTTGTTTTCACATTGGCTTGTTCCCCATTAAGCTTGAGCCTCAATCGAGTAATTAATTCTAAAAGATTTTTGAAAGCGTTTCGGACTTTAATTTCCTCTTGAACTCTTTTCACTTCAGCCCGCTCAGCCTCCGCCGATTTCGATTGATATTCTCTAAGAGTGCTCGATCCAGAAAACAAAGGAAGAGTTACTTTGCCGACCACTTCCCAAGAATTTTTGCGTGAATCGACAAAGTCCGTTTCCAGAAGTTTTCCGTATTGCGCCTCGACTCCAAACCGCGGCAGCCAGCCACCGAGACTTTTATTCTTCTCCGCGCGAGCTACTTCGGCCTCTGCACGAACCGAGGACAGCTCAAGATTTTTTGCAGAAACAAGCGCCCACATTTCATCTTCAGAAGGTAGTGATGTCGGCGGAAGAGGAAAGGCAGCATCCAGTTTTCCCAGCCCTGATGATATCCCGCTTATGCGTTCGAGCTCTCGAAGACGGGCTACCAATTCCTGTCGAAGAAGTTCTAGATCATTTTGAAGCTCTTGCTGATGAAGTTGAAATTCCAACAAGTCGGTATTGGTTGCAAGCCCACCATCCACACGGCGCCGCGCCGTTTTCAGTTGTTGGTCCGAAAGTTTAAGATCTTCCTCTTTAAGCTTGATGTGCTCTTGCCGAAGAGCCGCTTCAAAAAAATGTTCGGCCACAACTTGCTCAAGCCGACTGCGAATGAGTTCAGTTTCTCTTTCGGCTAAACGCCGTTTAGCCAACGCAGCTTTTAGTTCATAGATTTCTTGAAGCCCAAGTTCATACCGACCATAAGCATAGTAAAAATGATAATTTCGTTTTTCCCTTTCTTCGCTTGTACGATGCCCGCCCTCCAGACCAAGCTCAGGAAAAAGTTTGCCGTAGTTCGACTGTGCATCTCGAATCTGCGCCAAAGTTTCGAGTTTTCTAAGCTGCAGTTCCGGACTCTGAGAGCGCGCTTGCTTCAAGACATCGATGAGCTTCAAAGACTCTTCTGCATGAAGCGCAATGGAAGTCATTACAAAAGCTGTCATAACTAAAATTAGAAAAGGAGAAAAAACCTTCATCGATTACTCCTGAGGTTCTAAATCAAAATCCTTTAAATCTTCTGAAATTCCTTGATGCTCGACTTTGAGACGGATGTTTGCTCGATAAGAACCTTTGAAGTCGATAGGTGCCGAAAAATACTCACCCTTAGACTTGAGAGCGAGCGCCTGAGGCTTACCCTTACCCTCGGGAAATAACTCATAGGTTCCTGATAATTTGGCACCGGCCGTAATTGGGTTTGAGTTTGCATTCAACGGATAAAACAGAAATTCGTCCTTATCCCAAACAACTCTCACACCAAATTTTTTGCCTTGGGCATTGGGTTTCGTTTTCATTGTTTTGGATGCGCCGTGATCGTCCCCGCCATGGCCAAAACTTGCTGTCGTGATCATCATTAGTCCTAAAATTAAAGCGATTATTTTCATGCTGTCTCCTTTGTTTCAAAGTGATTGGTTTCCTGGCTCATCGCTTTCTCGGCTGATGCCCGCCCAAATCGGAAAAATACCGTCGGCGTGACAAGCATATCGAGAAGCGTTGAACTGATAAGCCCTCCAAGAATTACCACCGCCAAAGGCTGCAAGATTTCTTTGCCAGGCTGGCCTCCCGAGAGAGCTAGTGGGATAAGCGCGAGGGCTGCGGTCAGGGCTGTCATCAAAACTGGAACGAGTCGCTCGAGAGAGCCGCGAATGACCATTTCCTTCGTGAACTGCTCTCCCTCGTGTTTGATCAGGTGAAGATAGTGACTAATCATCATGATTCCATTTCGACTCGAAATTCCACAGAGCGTAATGAAAGCAACTAAACTCGCCACGGATAGCGTGCGATCAGAGATGAAAACGGCGATGAGACTTCCGATGAGTGCCATCGGAATATTGAGCATGATTTGAATCGCAACAAAGCTTGAGCGAAAATGAGCGTACAGAACGAGGAAAATACCCATCAAGGAAAGTAGACCTAAAAAAAAGATCAAGCGCGAAGCTGCTTGCTGGCTTTCGAATTGCCCGCCAATTTGAACGAAATAACCTTCCGGGAGTTCAACATCAGAGATTTTTGTTTTCACTTCATTGACAAGACTATTGAGATCTCGACCCGAAGAATTTGCTTGTACCACAATACGTCGCTGTACATTTTCTCGGTTAATAATATTCGGACCCGTTGCTTCATAAACGTCAGCGATATCCGCAATTCGAACTCGGTTTCCATCGGGCATGATCTTAAGCGTTGTCTGTCGAATCAGGTCGAGATTCGCGCGACTATTTTCATCGAATCGCATGAAAATGTTAAATACTCGCTGGCTTTCAATTAGTTGAGCGACTGCTTCTCCATTCAAGGCTTTCTCAAGTAGAGCGGCGAGATCGCCCAGTGAGATTCCAAATTTGGCCGCATCGTCTCGAAGTAACTGAATTTTCACTTGGGGAATCAAAACTTGCTGTTCAACTTGAAGATCGACTAATCCTTCTGTGTCCCCCAGTTTGCTATAAATCTCTTGCGCTTTTTTTCGAAGAATCGAAAGTTCGGGACCGAAAAGTTTGATGGCGATTTGCGCGCGCACGCCCGACAAAAGATGATCCAGCCTATGCGATATGGGTTGTCCCACACTCGTAAAAACCCCTTCTAAGCTTGCGAGTTTGGTACGAATCTCTTCAAGAACGATCGGTCGCGACCTTCCTTCACTCTTAAAATCGACATCGATCTCTGAGTAATGAACCCCTTCGGCATGTTCATCGAGTTCGGCTCGCCCTGTTCGACGAGCCACTGATTTTACTTCCGGAACTTCCAAAATTAAATTTTCTGCCTGGGTTCCCACGCGATTGGATGCCGCAAGAGAAGTGCCGGGTTCCGCCAAAACATTAACGGTCGCCGTACCTTCGTTAAATTTTGGCAGAAATTCTTTCCCCATAAATGGAAGTAGCGAAAGGCTTCCAAGCAAAAATGCGACCGCAATGCCAATGACGAGTTTGGGCCGTGGTAAAGCCCACTCGAGAAGCTTGCGGTCTTGTTTTTTTAACCATTGCACGAGTCGTCCGTCGTCATGGTCCATGAGTTTTGCCTTCGTAAGAAGAAAGGAGCAAAGCGCGGGAGTCACTGTGAGCGAGACAACAAGAGACGCTAAGATTGAAACAATGTAGGCGACGCCCAAGGGAATAAAGAGTCGACCTTCGATTCCGCTGAGATAAAAAAGAGGAATAAAAACCAGAACCACAATAATCGTCGCAAAAACAATCGAATTTCGCACCTCCGAGGAAGCGAGGTAGATGACGCGAAAAGGATGAAGAGGTTTCGCCGCATGACGATTCTCTCGAAGGCGTCGAAAGACGTTCTCTACGTCTACAACCGCATCATCTACAAGTTCGCCAATTGCTACCGCAAGACCTCCAAGCGTCATCGTATTAATTGAAAGGCCAAAAAATTTAAAAACCAAAACAGAAATCAAAAACGAAAGAGGAATCGCCGTCAGTGTAATCGCTGTTGTTCTCCAATTCATGAGAAAGAGAACAAGAATGATAATGACAAAAATTATGCCGTCTCGAATAGCCTCTTCCACATTCTTAATTGCTGCTTCAATAAAATGGGCTTGTTTAAATAAGTCCGGATGGAGTTCCACGCCAGCCGGAAGAGTTCTTTTAAGATCCATGAAATAGGCTTCGATTTTTTTAGAGAGCTCGAGCGTACTTGCTCCGGGTTGTTTTTGAATACTCAGAATGACAGCAGGCTTTCCATTCACACTTCCATCACCACGCTTCACTTGGATGCCCGTTTTAACTTCAGCAATGTCCTTTACAAAAACAGGTTTTCCAAAATGAAGCCCAACGACAGAATTTTCAATGTCTTCGATTTTTTTTACCGATCCGAGATTTCGAATTAAAAATTCTTTATCCTCAATGTCGATAAACCCGCCTGTTGTATTGCGACTAATGAGAGAAAGACTTTTCTCGACATCTTCCAGAGAAAGCTGGGTTTTCTTTAATTTCTCGGCGGAGATGAGAATTTGATACTGTTTGAGGCCACCGCCAATGGCGATGACTTGAGCGATTCCAGGAATGGTGAGAATTTGGGGACGAATCGTCCATTCCGCAAGCGTTCGCAGATCCATCGGCGACACCGAACCGTCTGGTGAACTGAGACCTACTAACTGAATCTCACCCATGATCGACGCAATCGGACCCATCACAGGGGCGATGCCTTCGGGAAGTTTTTCTTTTGCTAAAGTAATTTTCTCTGCCACGAGTTGGCGATTGCGGTAAATATCCGTGCCCCACGCGAATTCTACATAGATAACAGAAAGTCCTACACCCGAAGAGGAGCGAACGCGCTCGACACCGGGAAGACCATTGAGAACTGTTTCCAACGGAAAGGTGACGAAGGTTTCCACTTCTTCTGGAGCAAGGCCTGGAGCCTCAGTCATGATATTAACGGTCGGTCGGTTAAGATCTGGAAAGACATCGACGGGCAGTTTCGTCAAAACGATAGCGCCATAGACAGTGATGAAGGCGGCGAGAGCGACCACCAATGTTCGATTTCGTAGTGAAAACTGTATCATTCGATCAAACACAAATCGTCCTATCGTTTAGTGATGTTTTGAATGCTCATCACTCTCGTTATTATATTTGGTAAGTTTTAGAGGTAGCGGATACTCAGCGGCTGCTCCGGCCATCCCTTCGCGCTTTGCTGTCACTATTAGCGCTCCCTTGTTGGCGTTAAAATCTTTCGTTAGCACGCAAGAAAAATTGGTCTTCGCGGGCACGCATGACAAAGTCGAAGACTTCGAATTTAGGAGGTACTCAACTTTGACGGAGGAATCCTTAATACTCGGATTCTTCCAATTGATGTCGAGCAGGAAAACACTAAGGTTGTCGCCGCTGATCTTAACTTCCGTGTGAAACCCTCCAGGCATTCGAATGTATCCGCCGTGGGGACCAAGTTTATCTTCGCCATGAGCAAAGACTGTGGAGGGTCCGGCAAGCACAATGGCAGCGAAAAGGAATTTTTTCATATCATCTCCTTATAGGGGTATACGTCTGAAATAGACTTCTGTGACATAGTTTCTACTTTTTTTGGCTTCATTGACTTATACACAATACCCCCATATGGTATAATAAAGTAAAGCTTTTTAAAGCTATCAGCAAAGGAGTTAAATGAAGAAAAAGCAACCCCATGCATCTCATCACGACCATGGCCAGGAAAATGGTCGGCTCAATCGCGTGAGAGGACAGATAGATGGAATTCAAAAGATGATTGATGAACATCGCTATTGTCCGGAAATCATCACTCAACTCCGTGCGGCTAGAGCCGCTCTTCGCTCCATCGAATCTTCGATTATGGAGCGACATCTTCGCGGGTGCGTGCAAGGGGCGATGAGCTCAAAAAATCCAGCGGAAGCAGAAGCGAAAATTCGTGAACTCATTCAGTTATTTGGAAAAATGAAAGATTAAATGAAATGAAAGATGTTCTTAACCTTACCCACCACGAACACCATCATCATTCGAAGCCGGCTGAGAATGTCGACCTTGTATGCGGAATGAAGGTCAATCCAACCGAAGCAAATCATACAGAGAACTATAGTGGTAAAAATTATTATTTTTGCAGTTCTTCTTGTCTGAATAAATTTAAGTCGAATCCTGAAAAATTTATTAAGCCGATTCAATCCGCTCCGAAAGCGGAACCTAAAGGAGTTATCTATACCTGTCCTATGCATCCTGAAGTTCGCTCCGATCGCCCAGGAAGTTGCCCAAAGTGCGGAATGGCATTGGAGCCCATCGGGTTCGATGCCGAGTCAGAAGAAAATCCAGAACTAAAAGATATGACTCGTCGGTTTTGGATTGGATTGGCGTTAACTACTCCACTTCTTACGGTGATGCTTGAACATATCCTTCCCGCTGAGGTTGCAGGATTTGTGCAAAGCAAGCTCGGACAGTGGATTCAACTTGCTCTGTCGACACCCGTGGTACTTTGGGCGGGCTGGCCATTTTTTGTACGCGGATACCAGTCGATCAAGAATCGAAGTCTCAATATGTTTACTCTCATTGCGATTGGAGTTGGTCTTGCATTTGTTTACAGCCTAATCGGCGTATTCTTTCCTGAGCTTTTTCCTGAAAGTTACCGGAATGAACATGGAGCCGTCGGAGTTTATTTTGAAGCGGCGGCGGTGATCACAGTTCTCGTTCTTTTGGGTCAAGTTTTAGAACTTCGAGCTCGCAGTCAAACCTCACAAGCTATTAAGAGCTTGCTTGGTCTTGCGCCAAAAACTGCACGAATTGTGCGACCAGATGGCCATGAAGAAGATATTCCTCTCTCCGATGTTCAAGTCGGAGATAAATTGCGCGTTCGTCCTGGAGAGAAAATTCCTGTCGATGGTGTTGTTCTCGAAGGATTAAGTCATGTCGACGAATCGATGATAACGGGCGAGCCAATTCCGGTTTCAAAAGAAGCAGGATCAAAAGTGACAGGAGCTACCGTCAATCAAACCGGCGCCTTCATTATGGAAGCGACACGTATAGGGAAAGACACCTTGCTTTCACAAATTGTTCATATGGTTTCGGAAGCTCAACGCTCTCGCGCGCCCATTCAAAGGCTGGCGGATTTAGTCGCATCTTATTTTGTTCCCATTGTTGTGATTGTTGCGCTCATCACCTTTGGAGTCTGGTGGAAATTCGGCCCTGAACCTTCGTTTGTTTATGGCATAGTTAACGCCGTCGCCGTCTTGATCATCGCTTGTCCATGTGCAGTCGGTCTTGCGACTCCAATGTCGATTATGGTCGGTATTGGTCGAGGGGCCACATCCGGAATTCTTATTAAAAACGCGGAAGCACTCGAAGCTTTTCAAAAAGTTGACACTCTTGTCGTGGACAAAACAGGGACATTAACTGAAGGACATCCCAAGTTGATGTCCGTCGTGAGCCTCCATCTGAATGAAACCGACTTTCTCCAGTTAACGGCAAGTGCTGAGCAAGGAAGTGAGCATCCTCTCTCAAGAGCAATTGTTAACGGAGCTCGAGAGCGTAAACTAGCCTTAAGCAAGCCAGAAAATTTCCAGTCGATAACGGGCAAAGGAATTCGAGCTTTGGTGAACGGAAGAAAAATTCTGATCGGAAATAAAAAACTGATGGAGGAAGATCAGATATCGATGGAAACACTCCCTGCACGAGCCGATGAGCTGCGAAAAGATGCTCAGACGGTGATGTTTGTGGTTATCGATGGAAAGGCTGCCGGGATTTTAGGGGTCGCGGATCCTATTAAAGAGTCTACATACGAAGCGATTGAACTCATTCATAAAAATAACATTCGTCTTGTTATGCTTACCGGTGACAGTCGTACAACTGCTGACGCTGTCGCGAAGAAATTAAAGATTGATGAAGTCATTGCGGAAGTTTTGCCTGAACAAAAAGTTGAAGTCGTAAAAAAATTCCAAGGTGAAGGTCGCGTTGTTGCCATGGCGGGAGACGGTATCAACGATGCACCCGCTCTTTCGCAAGCGCAAGTCGGTGTGGCCATGGGAACGGGTACTGATATCGCCATGGAATCAGCAGGAGTTACTCTCGTGAAAGGCGATCTGAGAGGGATTGCGAAAGCCGTTCAATTGAGCCGAAGCACGATGCGAAATATTCGGCAAAATTTATTTTTTGCTTTCGTCTACAATGCGCTCGGAGTGCCCATTGCGGCTGGCATTCTTTATCCTTTTTTAGGAACACTTCTCAGCCCCGTCTTTGCGAGTTTAGCAATGGCATTAAGTTCAGTTTCCGTTGTGGTGAACGCTCTGAGGCTGAAAACGATAAGGTTATAAGATGAGTTTCAAATTAACATTTTTAGGAGCCACTCAGACCGTCACAGGATCAAAATATTTATTAGAAGCAGGTACAAAAAAATATCTGGTTGATTGCGGACTTTTTCAAGGCTTGAAAGATCTGCGCCTTAGAAACTGGGAGAATTTTCCCATCAGTGCGTCCGAAATCGATGGCGTGTTACTCACTCATGCACATCTCGATCATTCAGGTTATCTTCCTCGACTTGTTAAACAAGGTTTCAAAGGAAAGATTTATTGCACAGCGCCCACTGAAGACCTTGCTTCCATTCTTCTTCAAGATTCCGGCTATCTTCAAGAGGAAGAAGCAAAATTTGCGAATAAGCATCGCTACTCGAAACATCGACCCGCACTTCCTTTATATACCGCAGAAGATGCGAAAGAATGCTTGCCCCTCTTTAGTTCTGTTCCTTTTCACGAAGCACAAAAACTTCCGGGTGAACTTGCCGTTACATTTGAGCCCGTTGGTCATATTCTTGGAGCCGCTTCCATACGCTGCGAGTTCGAAGGTAAATCGATTACGTTTTCGGGTGATCTTGGTCGGATAGAAGATCCTATTTTCTATCCACCAACACCGGTAAAGAAAACAGATTATCTTGTCGTTGAATCCACTTACGGCGCTCGCCAACATGAGAATGTAAATCCTCTAAATCAATTAAGCAGCGCGATTAATCGCGTTGCCTCACGAGGCGGCGTTATTTTAATTCCGGCTTTTGCCGTTGGGCGCGCACAGTCAATCCTTCATTATCTTTCGATCCTAAAACAAGAGAAGAAGCTTCCAGACATTCCAGTCCATCTCAACAGCCCGATGGCGATTGATGCGACGGATTTATTTTGCCGATATCCAAAAACGCATCGACTTTCAAAGACCGATTGTCTCCGCATGTGTAGCGTCGCACAGTACATCCGCCATGTGGTCGAATCGAAACACCTTAATACATTAACCGATCCGATGATCATTATTTCAGCGAGTGGAATGGCCGAAGGTGGGCGTATCCTTCATCATTTGAAAGCATTTCTTCCTGATTCCAAAAACGCCGTTCTATTCACCGGATTTCAGGCAGCAGGAACACGAGGCGAAGCGCTCGTTCACGGAAAGAAAGAAATCAAAATTCATGGGGAAATGGTTCCCGTTCGCGCCGAAATTATGAATCTTTCGAATTTGTCAGCACATGCTGATCAAAGAGAAATATTAACGTGGTTGAAGCATGCAGAAGCGGCCCCTACGAAGACATTCATCACTCATGGAGAGCCCGAAAGCGCTCAAGCTCTTCAAGCCGCAATCCAATCGAATCTCAATTGGCAAACAAGCATTCCTACCTACAAAGAAAGGGTTGAGCTCTAGTTATGGAAGATCTCTGCAAACCAGACGAAGGACAGCAACATTGTGCTTGTGAAAATTCCAATCACGATTCCAAATTAGTTGTTCTCACTGGCGGACCGGGGGCTGGCAAGACGGCTGTTCTTGAACTCGTTAAAAAATCGTTTTGTAAACATATTCAAATTCTTCCTGAGGCCGCGAGCATTTTGTTCTCAGGTGGATTCGCGCGTGGAGAATCGGAAATTGCTCGCCGTGGAGTTCAACTTGCGATTTATCACGTTCAACGCCAACTCGAACAAATCTCTATCGAAGAACGAAAGAGCGCTGTCGTCCTTTGCGATCGCGGAAGTCTCGACGGGCTTGCGTACTGGGTAGGTGATCAAAAATCCTTTTTTGATTCGCTTCATACTTCGTTAGAAAAAGAACTGAGTCGATACGAGGCCGTGATTCATCTTCGAAGTCCGACGGCTGAGGCTGGCTATAATCATCAAAATCCTGTTCGAACTGAATCCGCTGAGCAAGCCGCTCGAATCGACGAAAAGATTGCTGAAATTTGGAAGCAACATCCCAAATATAAAATGATCGAAAGCGAGTCGGAATTCATGAATAAGGCCGTGAAAGCGGTAAACGCAATCAAGGATTATGTTCCAACTTGTTGTAAAGGGCATCGAATGAAGAAAGGATCCAACTATGGATGAAATGAATAAAAATGGAGGGGAAAGTTGTCATCACCAAAAAGACAATCATCTCCTACGAAATCTTGGGATTGTTTTAGTTTTAGGAGCGCTCGGTTACTGGCTCTTTACTGAACACCGCGCTCATACTTTGGCTTTTCTGCCCTATGCTTTCTTACTCGCATGTCCTCTCATGCATATTTTTATGCATCGAGGTCACGGAGGTCACAAATGAATCACGAACAAGCAAACTCTTACGGTCTCTGGTGGTTCGTCATTTTAAATTCGGCGCTCTTTATTTTATTCGCGATTAGTTTTGTACAGCCACAAACAAAAAAAGATTGGCGATCCTTGGGAGGATTTTCGGCATTCATTCTGGCGCTCTTTACGGAAATGTATGGATTTCCTCTAACGATATATCTTCTTTCTGGCTGGCTCACTCAATTGAATCCCGGCGTCGATATTTATTCGCACGATGCAGGACACCTTTGGCAGACCGTTTTAGGATGGCGAGGCGATTTTCATTTTGGCTGGCTTCATATGCTGAGCAACATCATTATTTTCGCTGGATTTTGGCTTCTTTCATCTGCGTGGTCGGTACTTCATCGCGCCCAAAAGACGAGATCACTTGCAACGACAGGTCCTTACGCTCGAATGAGACATCCTCAATATGTGGCATTTGTTGTTATTATGTTTGGATTTTTGATTCAGTGGCCGACGCTGCCAACGCTTGTGATGTTTCCTATTCTTGTTTGGACCTACGCGCGATTGGCAAAGCGCGAGGAGGCCGACGCTATTAAAATTTTCGGACAAACTTACTTAAACTATATGAAGACGACACCAGCCTTCATTCCATCATCAAAGAAAGAGGTGAACTATGTCGGAAACACTAAGTGATTGGCTTCGCTTAAGTCATCCTGTGGCATTGATACTCGTTGCCTTAGGTGTGGGTTTGATAGTGTTTCTTGGTTTTAGAAAAATCGGAAAGAGCGGCGGATGTTGCGGTCCCAAATCAAATTCAAATGAATCTAAGGTTTCAAAAGGAAGTTGTTGTCAGTAAAACCTATAAAAAGGAGTTCCTATGTTTACAACGATGGCACACGCCCTCATTTTGAAAGCGTGTACCTTTCCGACCTAAAATATGCATCTAGCGCTCTCGGTTCATACGATTAAAAAATCGTTCGCGACGCAATTCCTGATCACGTTTTTCGCTCAGCGCTTCCTGTGCCTTCACTTCTTCGGCTCTCTTTTCAGCAAGGAAAACTTCAAACTCTTGTCGAACTTCGTCGTGCGAGACGTAATTCACTTTTGTTCCCTTTTGAATTTCCACTTCGTGAGCCCAAAGGACTCCAGAACTTAGCGTGGTAGCAGCAACAATAGTAAGTGATTTGAAAATATTCATAAAAATACCCCTTTTCGTTTTGATGAGTCCGCTTTTTGCGTCCTCATCTATTACTACGGTGTGAAAACAAGTTTGTTACTGTGCTTTTGAAATTTTCAGCTGCCCAAGCACTTTAAAGAAAGAAGCGCTAACAAGAATGGCAATCAAACTGCCCAAGAACCAAAAGGGCAAATAGCGGCGGGCCGACTCATCCCAAAGTTGCAAACCAATCACGGGAAGTTGTCCTAGAACGGCGAGTCCCGCCGCAGCAAACACTGCGCTCCATCGACTAAAGACTAAAGCCTTTCGAACTACGCAAAAAGCGAGTAACGCGCCTGCACCAGAAAACGTAAGCCCGCAAAGAAACATACAAATCGTCATGCCTCCAAAGCTCATATAAAAATCGGTGATTCTTGAAAAAATAGGAAAAGGTGTCTGAGATTGAAAGGTCATCGATGCAAATTCGGGACAAATGACCAGCTGAAGAGAGGTAATAATCGTCATGCCGATCAAAAGCTTCGCGAATGCAAATTGCGACCAGTATCCGCGCACCATCAAACGGGGTTGAGGCCAAAAATAGAGAGCGAATCCGGTTGCTAAAAGTATCCAAAGTGAGAGTGCAATCCCAAGACGGATATGAGTAAAAATCTCTCCCCATGTCCAATGTAGTAAAGCCATGACCACGAACGTCACAATCGAAGCGGCTAGAAAAGTTTTAAGATATCGAAAGCCCTTGGGTCGCTGTTCTTCGTCTAAGGCTCTGAGAATGGCCTGCTGAACATCATCGGAACTCTTGGTGATATCATTTGTTCTGTTCTGATTCATGTGTTCATCCATCTCCTTCCATCCAAGTCTTCAGCTGCTTTCGCGTTCTGAAAATGATCTGTCGAATAGCCCCATCGGATGTGGCATACATCGTCGCAATTTCTTTCGAGCTAAATTCTTCCCAATCGCTGAGCAGAATCACTTCTCGCTGCAGGTTGGAAAGGCGATTAAGAAAAGTCTCTAGCCGTTTTAAATCGTGATTGAAGTCCTCGGATGGCATCACGGCTGCTTGTGAAAGAATTTCATCATCGGTGGGAGCTTCGAAACGATGCCGTGCTTCGGCAACAAAATCTCGCAAGGTGTTTAGGGCAATAGTAAAAAACCAACTCGAAAATTTGTGCGTTCGATCGAATTTCGTTCGCGCTTGATGCACCTTCAGCCAAGTCGCTTGAAACAAATCGGGAACGATCGCCATCTGACGGGAAGAAAGTCGACGCCGCAGAAATCCAAGCAACCGGTTCTCGTAGCGGCCATAAAGAAGCTGAAAAGCCATTTTATTACCTGCGCTATAAGCAGTCATCAAATCCTCGTCATTCTGATCTTCGTTAGCCGCTGCCTCAATCATTCCTAATGATCCTACCTGTTATACGGACGAGGGCGCAAAATGTTACTGTTTAAACGAAAATTAGCGCTCAAAAATAGTGTTTTTCTTGGGTTTTGGAATCCGATGCTTCCGGTTGATGAAATGGAAAGAAAAAATTTAATCTAGTAGGCGGACACCCGTGCTTAGAAAGGCTTCATCGATAAGAGAGTTTGGAAGTGGTTGCTGGTTGTTTGTCCAAATGCGAATGTAAGAATCTTTAATTTCAATCTTTTTTACATTAGGATTTTTTTCCAAATACATCTTTGCATTCTTAATTTGTTCCTCAGTTCCCCGAACCTCAATTTTTTGACTTTCAGCTTGGCAGGCGGTCAAAAAAACGAGAAGGACGATAATTTTTCTCATAAGTTATCCTAATTTAGTTCCTGACTTAGCTTTAAAAGTCGTTTTTCTATCTCATCTCGAGTTTTGCGAAATTCTTCCAAGCGTTGACGGGAATTTGTCATCGGAACTCTAGCGGGGTCCACAAGGGACCAATGAAGTTTTTTGGATTTGCCCAAAAACGCAGGGCAGACTTCTTCTTCGCAAAGAGTAATGACAAGATCGACTTTACTTGGATCTATAGAATCCACACTTTTTGATTCTTGCTTCGAAATGTCGATATCAATCTCTCGGAGAACTTCAATCGCGTGGTTTGAAACATGTGTCGACTTACTTCCCGCACTCTGAATTTGATGACTTGGCCCAAATAATTTTCGTGCTAGTCCTTCGGCCATCTGACTGCGCGCCGAATTTGCGACACATAGAAATAAAATGTTCACTCGCGACATCCCCCGGTTGATTTAGGTTCGGCTTCACACCGAATTAATTTGTAGAGACCTGCCGCCAAACTTGCTCCGATGGCCGGTCCCAAAAAATAAATCCAAATCCCATCAAAATGATTAGAAAAAATGGCAGGAGCAAGTGTACGAGCTGGATTCATACTCGCACCAGTAAAGGAACCTCCGAGAATCGCACAAAAAGTAACGGTTGCTCCGATGGCCGCACCTGCCATCACGCCCTGCGCGCGGGTGTCAGTCGCAACTGCAATAATGACGAACACCAAGAAAAAAGTAAGAACTACTTCCCAGCCAAGAGACTGCAAAATTCCGAGATGCAGAATCGTTACTCCCCAATTTGTTTCTTGGGGAAACAACATTTTAAGAAGACTAACAGCTATGAACGCTCCTAAAAATTGAAATAGCCAGTAGATCAAAAGCTGTCGTGCTGGAAAATGTTTTGAAAGAGTGAAGGCCAAAGTCACCACGGGATTAAAATGTGCTCCAGAAATATGGCCAAGCGCATAAATCATGGCGGCAACAACGAGTCCAAAGCAAAGTGCGACGTCTACGCTAGAAATGTTTTGCGGATGAAGTTCTGCTAGACCCGCAACCCCACATCCAACGAACACCATCGCAAAAGTGCCGATGCCTTCGGCAACTCCTTTTTGGATTAACCGCAGCATGAAGATTTCGTTTTCGATTCACTCACAGGAAGTTGCTCGTAAACGTGAAAAACCTCCCATTCATTTCCGTCTGGATCTTTGAACCAAATTTTATCTTGTCGAGCGAAGCAGCAGTTTGTCTGATCCTCCGGCCTTCCAATTAACCCAACTTGGGTGAGCCTTGATTCCCATTCTTTAAGTTCAGCGGGACTATCCACTTCAACACCCAAATGAGAAACCTGACTTAACTGTGCAGCGCCCGATTGCATCGAAAAATTGAGAGCGGGATTCTTTAAATCAAATTTTGCGTAAGTTGAAGTCTTCTTTTGAGGCTGAACTCCAAAAAGTTTGCTGTAAAACTCTATCGACTGGGGAACATTTTTTACATTTAACGAAATATGAGCACGCATGAATTAGCTCCAATTCTTTAACAACATTTGTTTTCAAAACTATCTGAGATTCGGCACTCTTTGACGGAAGCAGCCCCGACATCACATGCAGATGAAAGTTTTTTCAACGCCGCCTTCATCTGACGAAGATCTTCAATTTTGGCGTCCACTTCAGTTAGCTTGGCATCCACGCGGTCTTTAAGATCAGAGCAACGGACGCGAGAGTTTTTTTCCAAAGCCAAAAGTTCTTTTACTTCTCGAAGGGTGAATCCGAGTTCTTGAGCTCTTTTGACGAATTTTACTCGCGCAACATCTTCTTTCGCGTATTCGCGAAAACTCGTCCGACCTAATTTTGGCTTTTGAACAAGACCTTTGCGTTCATAGAATCGGATTGTTTCGACTCCCACGCCAGCATCTTCTGCTAAGCGACCTATTGTAAAAAGGGCTGCTGCCATGAAGACAGCTTACACTCCGTACTATAGTACGGAGTCAACTACTGAAGTGCAACTTAGGCGTCAGCAATCTGAGCTCTTTCAAAACCTCAAAAGAGCTGAGATAGGCCATAGGGACTTGTGTGATCATAGCCCTTGATAGTGATAACGATTATCAATATGTTCTTCTCAACGAATTAATTGAAAGGGTACTAGTGACAGGGTTTTTCATATTTTTCTTTAGTGTGATTTCCGTTTCCGATCCGTCCATTGAAAAGTCGCCACGCGCGCTCGTCCATTTGCTTGACTATCTGGCGTCGGATTACGGCGGAGCTGTTCAAAATGGCAAAGTAATTAGTGACGGCGAATATCAGGAACAAGTCGAGTTCGCAAATCTCGCTGTTGAAATGGTGGGCACTCTTCCTTCTGAGGAAAAAAATCATTCGATTAAAAAGAACATCCTTCAGCTTCGAAAAAAAATATTGAACAAAGCATCTGCCACCGAAGTTGCAAGTCTCGCGGCTGATATAAAAACGGAAGTCGTCGCGATCACTCATTTGCCAACGGCTCCGAAGGTTTGGCCGAGTTTGAATAAGGGAAAAGAATTATTTGCTGCAAACTGTACAAGTTGCCATGGTATGTCAGGTCATGGTGATGGACCTTCCGCTATAGCGTTAACTCCTAAGCCCGCTAATTTTCATGACAATGAGCTCATGAAAAACGTTTCACCATTTAGAGCCTTTAACGTGATCAGAGTTGGAATTCCCGGAACGGGAATGGCAGCTTTCACAACCTTGAGCGAAGAAGATATTTGGAACCTCTCCTTTTATTTATTGTCGCTCCGATTTCAAGATCAAAAACACGAAAGGTCCTCGGCACCTAGTATGAGTTTATCTGAAATCGCTTCATCTTCAGACGTTGAGTTACTCTCCAAAATACCTGGTAAAAATGAAGAGGAGAAAAAGACCGTGCTCGCTGCCCTTCGGCTCCATGAGGACGATGGCTCGGGCTCAGGAAGTTTAAAATTTGCAAAGGATCAACTCGACAATTCGCTCCAAGCTTATAAAGAAAAAGATTTTGACAAATCAAAGTCACTCGCCATCTCGGCCTATCTTGAAGGAATTGAACTCATCGAGCCAAAACTTCGCAGTAAAGATCCAAACCTATTGGGAACAATTGAAAAACGAATGGCTGAAGTTCGATCTGCAATATCATTACGGGCAAGTTTTGAAACTATGGGGGCGGCGGTATTGGATGCAAAAAACACGATTGATGAAATCGATCACGCATTATCCCGCGAGGAAAGCTCGCCTTGGCTTACATTTTCGATGTCGAGCGGCATTCTTTTTCGAGAAGGTTTCGAGGCTTTGCTCATTGTCTTGGCAATCTTAGGGGTTGTTCGAGCCGTTGGCGCAAGAAGAGCCTCTCGCTCCGTGCATGCCGGTTGGATCGTAGGAATTTTACTTGGAATTGTTTGTTGGTTTTTTTCGGGTTGGTTAATTCGAATGAGTGGAGCCCAAAGAGAATATACCGAAGGAATCGCTGCGCTTCTTGCTGTGACTGTTCTCCTCTATATGGGGTTTTGGCTTCACAGTCGGACAGAAATTTCTCGATGGAATGCATTCATCGATGGTCGTGTTCGACAGGCGCTCGAAGGTGGAAGTCGATGGGGTTTATTTCTTTTGGCGTTCATCGCCGTTTTTAGGGAGGCTTTTGAAACAGTTTTGTTTTTACGAGCCATTTGGATTGAGGGTGGTGGCAACGCGAAAGCTGCCATGACTGCCGGCGTATTTTCAGCTCTAGCGGTTGTAATTATTTTGGGTGGGCTGTTATTAAAATACAGTGTCCGTCTACCCATTAGGCAACTCTTTAGCGTGTCTTCTGTAATTATGGGGATTCTTTCCGTGATTTTAGTTGGGAAAGGATTTCATTCACTTCAGGAAACCGGAATCGTCTCGGCAACGGTCTATTCCATCCCGCTACAATTTCCCTTACTTGGAGTCTTCCCCACTATAGAAACGATGATTGCTCAGGGAGCAACCCTTATGGGTTGTGCTGCGCTTTGGCTATGGGGAAGTCGCTCTCCACAAAAGGCAGTAAGTTTGGAGACTGAATAAGTAGGCGTCTGTATTTCCAGATTCTTACGCAATTGTAAGAGGCAGACTAAGGAACCCAACGTTAAAGCGGTGTGCATCACCGTCCAAATTTGATGCGGATCAAAACAGCACATTCTATCGATTCCTCTGTGAGCTCAAATTTGCCTTTAGAGATTCTTCATTGCAATTGCCGCATCCTGGAGTGTTGAAGCAGAAGAGAACGAGAAAAAGCACAGCGTTAATTTTGAACGCACTTTTGAAGATAGTGAAGATGGTATAGCTTTAAAGGCGTTGCCCACAGACTCAGTTTACCAGGATCGCGCAAATTGGAAAGACTCCGTCCAATTCAGGCTCGAGCGATTTTAAGAATTGAAAAGGCTCCTCTAAACACAACAAAGGCTATCAAGCTTCCAATGATGAGATCTGGAAAGCGAGAATGCGTTAGAGCAACAAGTATCCCTGCCGTTAAAACACCAATATTCGCGAGAACATCATTTGTCGAAAAAATCCAACTCGCTTTCATATGGATCTCGCCGTGTCGGTGCTTCGATATGAGCCACAAACACGAAAGATTAGCGGCCAGTGCCAGAGTCGAAATTCCCACCATGAAAAAAGATTCTGGCTCGCTCCCATAGATAAACCGACGAATGACTTCAAATATCGCAAAGAATGCCAACAACATCTGAAACCATCCACTCATACGTGCAGCTCGTTTTTTATGCGAGGCGATTTTTCCCACAGCAAAGATGCTAATAGAATAGACGAGCGCATCGGCCAGCATGTCGAAAGAGTCAGCGATCAGCCCTGTAGAATCCGCGAGAAACCCCGCAATAATTTCCACGATAAACATCGATGCATTGATCAAAAGTAAAATCACGAGAGTACGGCGTTCTACAGCATCTTTTTGCAGTTCTTCTTCGGTCTGGCTGAGTTTTGCCATGACTTCGACCCCTTGCTCCGATTGCATCTCATGCGCGCCTAAGTTTAAGGGTATTAATCGCGTCATGACTTCAGATGGATCATTCGAATGGAGGACGGTGAGCGTCCGCTCGTTTAAGTCAAATTTCATTTCCTTAATAGAGGATTCGCTCGAAAGAGCTAGTCGAATTAATTGCTCCTCTGACGGACAATCCATTTTGGGAATCGAAAAAACAGTGCGAACAAATAACATTTCGAAATACCTTACCGAAAAGACAGCTAAAATAAATTAGCAAATTTAATCTCTTCCGATTCCAGCTGCTCGCAGCTCCTTTTCGGTCACGTTTCCAGATTTGCAGCAGTCTAATATTTTTCCATTTACTACGACGGCCGGTATTTTCGTAATGCCGTACTTCTTGGCTTTTTCGCGGCATTCATTCGTTTTACAACCTGCATTTAAGTCATACACAACCACTTCACACGAAGGACACGCTGTCTTCTTTACCAAATCGACAACGGGCTCACAAATTGGACACCCAGATGTAAACACTTCAATTTTTCTTTTCGCCATAATCGTTTCTCCTCGATTTGAGTGTAAGGTCTATACCTAAGTAGAGAGTCAAATGAATCTTGACCCTATACTCTTGTATAAGGTTAGAATTTAAGAAGGCAAAACTATGGAAAGCACGTTATCCATTGGAGAATTGGCCGAAAAGGCAGAAGTAAATATTCAGACCATTCGTTTCTACGAACGACAGGGCGTATTGAGACCCGTGAGTCGAAAAAGCTCGGGCTACCGAGTATATAATACGGAGAGTTTGAAGCGCTTAGTTTTTATTCGGCGAGCGAAAGAGTTGGGATTTAGCCTTAAAGAAATTCATGATTTATTAGATCTTAGAATTCGATCGGTTCATAAACGCGACAAAGTGCGTGCTAAAGCAGAATTCAAGCTTGAGGAAATTCGAAGAAAAATCACGCAACTAAAAGATTTAGAAAAAACGCTTACAGGCCTCATATCGGATTGTGAAAAAAAAGTTGTTTCGGATTGTTGCTGTCCGATTCTAGAACGCATGGAGGTTTCTCATGGATGATGTTTCAAAACGAAAAAACTTTCTGGCTCCTTTGGGTTCCTTCGGATCCATAATAGCAGTGGTTCTTTGTCCTATTTGCAAGCCTGCTCTCGCAGCTTTTCTTGCCTCCGTGGGCTTGGGGATTATCGTTCATGAATCAGTAATGCAGTCGATCTTGATTGTTTTTTTAGTTTTAACTCTCGCTGGACTCCTTTGGTCCTACTTGAAAGTTCATCGAAACGTTAGCCCGATCATTCTTGGAATAATCATGGGAATCCTTTTGTATGTGGGTCGGTATGTTTATTTTGGAGCGTGGGAAAATAATCTTTTAACTTACGGCAGCCTCGTGGGGCTTCTGAGTGTGAGCATCTGGAACCTTACGCTGAAGAAGCCAACAGGATGCTCGGCCTGTGGAAACCATAGTGTCGAAGAGGCCGTATGAAAAAGATTTTCGTTTTATTTCTATTTCTTTTGCCGTCACTCGCATTTAGCGCTTCTTCCAAAATTATCGCCACCGTCGAGGGAATGAGCTGCGCATCCTGTGCCACCGCCATTGAACAACAAATTCGAAAATTACCTGACATAGATACGGTAAAAATTTCTCTGTCCAAATCGCAAGTGATCATCGCTTCAAAAAGGGATAGCTCTCCAAAGATTCCTGACATTCAAAAGGCTATTGAAACTGCGGGTTACAAAGTAAAAACGATCATATCGGCGGAATAACCCAATATCCTATAGAGAAAAGTTTAACCAAGCCTAAATTGAACGATAGGAGTTGGAGTCAATTCGCTATGTAAGTTTAGGTTTTTTAAGAATGCTACTAATGCGATTTGGTAACTTTTGACTCATTTTCATTTTTTGAGTCAAAAGTTACAATCGATTTTGGTTATTAATGTTTATGGTCTTTGTGGTCTTTTTGACAACAATCACATTTTTTACATCCATCCTTGGAACAAGTGCACTTTTCATCTGACTTCTCACAAGGGCATTTTGCATTTTCCCCGGCGAAGCCCGAAGAGGTTAGTCCTCCAAGAAGCGCTAGAGATAAAGTGATGGCTCGAATAATCATAATTCCCTCCTTTTGAAAGTATTTTGCTTTTAAAATGCTCCGAATGCTAGGGAATTCAAATATATTTAAATCTATTTTTAACGGTCGCGTGAAGATCTGCGCATAAATCGCTCTTGTCGGGCCAGCTCATTAGCTGCTTTTTGCGCTTCTACTTGAGCGATTTCCTCGGCAGTTTTTTGGGCTCGATAGTGCTCTCCGAATTCCTGTACGAATTCAGCATGCGTCACAATCTTTCTATTCGAATTTTCATTTGAAACTTCCTCCGCTTTCAGTTCAATTGAATTGAAAGTCAAACTCAACGCGCCGACGGCCAATATTGATAGTGTATATTTCATTGTTTCCCCCTTTAAGTTAAGTTCTGGTATCTAATCTGTACTACGTTCCATTGCCTGTTTTGTTACAGAAATAGGCAACTATGTGAGCCTCCCGCGTTCGGTCTTTATTAAATTAAATTTGTAACAAATTCGATGCGGCGCCGTATAATAAGAAGGTTCATGAAATACGAGCCTACGGATGAAGAATTAATGGCATTATATGCAAAAGGAGATGTGAGCAGTTTTGACGTTCTTTACTTCCGTTATGAAACAAGATTGTTTCATTTTTTAAACAGACGTCTGCCTGCAAAACACGCTTCAGCCGCCGTAGATCTCTTTCAGGGAACCTGGCTTAAAGTGCATCAAGCGCGGAAAACTTTCGATTTGGATCAAAAGTTTTCTGCTTGGCTTTTTACAATCGGATTAAATGTCCTTCGCGATCATTTATCACTGAAACGCCATGAAGTAGAAGTCCCGTCGCCAGAGGATGGAAATCAAGATTCAAGTCCAACACAAGATAAGTCGCTTATTTTAAAAGAGACGCTGGGGTCACTCGATCGATTTATTTCTCGCTTAGATCCAATCCAAAAAGATATTTTGTTGATGAGTGATTGGGAAGGGTTTGAAACTAAGGAAATAGCAAAAATTCTTAAAATTTCTGATGGTTCGGTTCGGCAACACTTGTATCGGGCTCGACAGCTTCTTAGGGAAAGCGTGGGGGAAATTTTATGACTGAAGAGTTGCCAGCAAAAATTTCTCAGAATCTACGAAATGCTATTCATGCATCAATTGCCCGAGAAGAGAGAAGTCAAAAAAATCGAATCGTCCGAACGGTTGTCGCGACCAGCGCTACGCTCATATATTTTCTTATTATTTTCGAATTACTCCATGCACATCTTCTGCCTGCTGCTCTGATGGCGGCGACAGGAGCTTTGGGTTTTTTTCTTTACAACCGACCTGAGCCTCGAATCCAAGTAGGAGGCATTTGGAGTTCGTGGATTTATTCAAGACTTATACTTGCAATGGTTTTTTTAATGGGGCTTGAATTTCTCGTTTGTCCCCATTTTGCTTTAATCGATCGCGAGCATTCATTGGGATTCAATATTTTTCAGTCCTTTCAACATCAGTTCATGAGTTGGGGCGGAATAGAAACCTGCATGTTTTTTTGTGGGTTTAGTTTCGCTGGAATGGCAGCTCTTCTTTCTTTTGCCCTAGTAAGCAAGACTTTGCATGGGAGCGGAAAATTTAAAGTTTTTCGCGGAATTTGTTTTGCCGCTATATCGCTAATTCCCGTCCTTGGTCTGCAGCTTTCTGAAACACATCTTCGAGCTTATGTGGGGCACTGGTTTCTAGGAGGAATTTTAGGAATAGCAATGGCCGCTCTAAGCGTAAAAATTATTTATAGCGTGATCTTAAAAGTAAGGGATTTCTTTGCGAGAAATTCACGTCATAAAAATTCGGTTTAAATGGAGAGTCAATCGATTGACTCTCCTTGAACTTGCTCATACTTTTTAAATTGATTTTGAATTGAGGGGTTGTGACGAAGATATTTTTCTTAGGGGCTTGGCAAGAAGATGGCTTGTTTTTAGAATAGAGGGATTGGTGCGAGGCAATAAACAGTGAACAGACTTTTTTTTACATTCTTAGCGGTTAATTTGTTCACTTCGGATTTTCATTTATCTGAAATTGAATCTTCGCCTTCGGCATCGTCAATTAGCGATGTTGAGCTGTTATCTGATCGTTCTAGCGACGCGGATCATCAGGCGGATGTTGCCAACGATCACTCTTGTCACCTGGGGTGTTGCCCAGCACTCATCTACGATCCTTTGGGATTCAAAGTGCATTTATCGGGCGGGTCGGTCTCTCACTCTTCTTTGAGATTTTTCGTCTGCAATTCTTTAGCACCTCCGTTAAGACCTCCCATTTCTTAATCCTTGAAATCATTGTCGATTTATGATTCCTCGGCGACTATATTTGGCTGAGGGTTTTTTACCCAGATGGGGGTTTTGTGAACAGTTATATTATTGTTGGATTGTCCTTGGTTATAAGTGCCGGCGAGCTCCTCGCAGAGCAAGCCACAACAGAAATTCAAAAAACAGCATGCTCGGAATTGAAATCTGCGCAAGATGTTTTGAATTGTGCGTTGGAACGACATCCTGCCGTCATCCGCGCACGAATTGAATCGCAGAAGTCGTCATTTGCCGAAAGCAAAGCGTCAGCATTTGCGAATCCAGAAATCGAGACGTCAACAAGTTACGGAAAAAGCTTAGGCGATAATCTTTGGACTTTTGATGCCTCTTTAAATCAGAAAATCGAAATTGGCGGAAAAAGATCTTCACGAATTGAAGCCGCTCGCGCCGAAGCCAGCAGAGCCGAAGCTAATCTTCAGAAGGCTCGTGAAGGGGCTTTTCTCGAGGTTATTCATACCCTAAATAGACACCGGCAAATTCATGATGAGTTAGAAATTATAGATGAAGCCATCCGAGCCTTTGAAAGAGTTCAGAAGCTTTATAAAGGTCGCGGCAGGTTAAGCGCAGAACAAGAAGTTTCTTCTGAGATATTTTCTCTCGCTTTGGGAGAACACAAACTTCGAAGAAACAATTTAAGAAATGAAAAAGACGAATTGAAGCGCGGGCTCGAATTAATCCTGGAGGCAAAGCTCTCGGAAGAAGAAAGTTACCTTCCAGCGTTTAGAACCCATTGGCCATCCCTTAATGAATTAAGATTAGATCCGGAAAAAAATTCAGAAATTCTAATGGCTAAAGCCGAACTGCGGGCTGCGAAATCAGAATGGAACTCTGCTAGGGCGGAATCATGGCCCGATCTCACGGTTGGTCCCACTTTTAACTGGGATCGAGAAGGATCGGGAGATATTTACCGGTATGGATTTAACCTGAATATTCCATTGCCGGTTTGGAATCTCAATCGAGCCGGACGTTCGTACGCAGAACAGACTAAAATTTTAGCAGAAAAAAATCTTGAGATTACACAACGTGAAGTGAATTCCGAACGGAGACGTTTTTTAGAAAAATATGAGTCGGTTATAAGTGAAATTGGAAATTTGCCCGACTTAAAAGGTATTGAAAAGAAGCATTCGAGAGTCGAAAAACTTTTTGAGCAGGGCTTAGTTTCAACTTCGCTTTTTATCGAAGCGCACCGTCAGATACAAGAATTTATTCAAACTAGAAACGAAGAAGAGCATGAAGCAACCGACGCACTTTGGAAAATTCATGCTCTGGATGGGCGTATGTTTGAGGAGGCGCTATGGAAAGAAAGTTTTTAAAAGTAATATTCGCCAATCTGATTCTAGGGTTCATGATACTTACCTTTCCGTCTGCATTTCTGAAGGGGGAAGAAGACAAACACGAGCATTCGGAGAATGAAAAGCCTCACTCCGAAGAAAAAGAAAAAAACCATGCAGATCATGGACACGATGAGGCCGATAAAGATGATCATGAAAAAAACTCCGGGGAGCACGCTGACCATAATGAGGAAGATAGCCATGGCCACGCTGAGGAAAGCGGCGAAGAAGGCCATGGGCACGAGGAGGAATCTGCTAAATTTGGTCCTGGTAAAGCCATTCTCGCGGTGAAAAACGAAGGTCAAAAGTTTCAGCTGAGTCCCGAATCAATAAATTTTTTAAAAATTTCTTTCGAAAAAATTTCATCCTCTACAAATCTAAAAGAATCGATTCAAAATTTTGAGATTCCTTCGATAGCACTGGTGTCTTTTCAATCAAAAAAAGGAGTGTTCGTATCGAGAGATGGTTGGATTGAATTAATTGAAGTCAAAATTCTTCAAAAAAAAGAGGGGCAGTTGGTGATTGACTCGAAAAAATTAAAAACTGAAGACCTGGTGGCCGTTAAAGGCGTGGCGTTTATTCGAGTTGCACATTTGGAAGCTTCTGGTCAAGGCGGCGAAGGCCATGCGCATTAAAGAGAAGAGGAATTTATGATCGATCAAATCATTAGAGCAGCGATTCGTAATCAGGGTCTCACGTTTGTTTTTGCGGTCTTGATTGGTGTGGGTGGGTTTTATGCATTTCAACATCTTCCCATCGACGCCGTTCCTGATATTACCAATGTTCAGGTTACAGTGAACTCTCAGGTCGAGGGGCTTGTTCCGGAAGAAATTGAAAAGTTTGTGACCTTTCCTGTTGAAAGCGAAATGGGAGGAATTCCAGGCGTGTTAGAAGTACGCTCCATTTCTCGGTTTGGTCTTTCGCAGGTCACCTTAGTTTTCGAGGAAGGTTATGACATCTATCGGGCACGACAACTGGTTAGCGAAAAATTGCAAACGGTAAGAGAGAGTCTTCCCAAAGGAGTAGAACCGTCGCTAGGTCCGATTACGACAGGTCTTGGTGAAATTTATTTTTACGCTCTCGAAGCAAAAAAACCTGCCGAAGACCCAAAAGCGCGATTGGAACAGCTTATGGAGTTACGAGCTTTGAATGAATACTCAATGAAGCCCCGCCTTTTGATGGTGCCAGGTGTTTCGGAAGTGAATGCGATCGGCGGATTTGAAAAGCAATTTCATGTCCAGCCCCGACTCGATGAAATGTCTCGATTTGGAATCGATCTCGATGATGTTGTAAAGGCAGTCGAATCGAATAATCGAAGCACAGGAGGGGGATATGTTCAACAAACGGCTGAGCAACTTTTGATTCAAGCCCCGGGCCTTCTTACGAGCGTAAAAGATATTCGAGAAATAGTGGTTAAAACTTTGCCCAATCTGCGAGTGATTCAACTGAGTGATATCGCTGATGTCAATCTTGGAAGAGAACTTCGAACTGGCGCGGCGCTTGTGAATGGAAAGGAAAGCGTCATTGGAACAGTTCTCATGTTACTTGGCGAGAACAGTCGCACGGTGTCTATACGAGTAGATGAAAAAATAAACGAAATCAAAAAATCTCTTCCGGAATGGGTCGAACTTCAAACCATTTATAATCGATCTCATTTGGTGAATAACACTCTCGGGACCGTCGAACACAACCTGCTTTTCGGAGCACTTTTAGTCGTCATTATACTCCTGCTTTTGATTGGGAATGTTCGGGTAGCGATTATCACTGCTATGACGATTCCATTAGCTCTGCTTACGACTTTTATCGGAATGAAACTCTTTAAAGTATCGGGTAATTTGATGAGTCTCGGCGCGCTGGATTTCGGAATTATTATTGATGGTGCGGTTATTGTCATGGACAACTGCGTTCGCTATGTCGCAAGACAAAGCAAGGATTTAGGTCGGCCGCTAACTCGCACTGAAGTCGGTACCGCGGTTGAAAAAGCAACTATCGAAATTCGCTCTGCTGCTGGATTCGGGCAGCTCATCATCGTCATCGTATTTTTGCCACTTTTCGGACTTACGGGTGTTGAGGGTAAAATGTTTGTTCCCATGGCAGCCACTTTTTGTTTTGCTTTAATTGCTGCATTTATTTTTTCTTTTTCGGTGATCCCTGCTCTAGCGGCTGCCTTCTTGCCCGGAAATCTTTCATCCGAAGATACTCGTGTAATGCAATGGTTAAATAAAATTTATCAGCCCCTGCTCAATCTTTCTCTCAAGTCACGAACGGCCGTAATTTCAGCGGGAGTCGTTGCGATTATAGCGGGAATAGTTGGTTTTTTAAGTCTTGGATCTAATTTTCTTCCCCAACTCGATGAAGGATCGATCGCTATTCAATTTGTTCGTCCTTCGAACATCAGCTTGGACCAATCCGTGGAACTCCAAAAAGTTTCTGAAGAACTTCTTCTCACTTTTCCAGAGGTTTCGCTCGTGTTGTCGCGAATTGGTACGGCTGAAGTAGCAACTGATCCCATGGGTCCTAATATCTCGGATACTTACGTGATGCTGAATTCAACAGATAAATGGCCTGAAATCGAGGGGTCAAAACGTTCAAAAGCTGAACTGGTGGAGGCGTTGAAAGCAAAATTGGAAGCTCTCATTCCAGGTCAGTCACTCATTTTTTCGCAGCCAATTCAGCTTCGATTTAATGAACTCTTAGAAGGTGTCCGATCAGACGTTGGCCTCAAAATCTACGGAGAAGATTTGGAAATTATTTCGGACGCCGCCGCTAAAGCGGCGTCCATCATTCAAAAAGTTCCCGGCGCTGGCGATGTAGAGATGGAGAGCAAAGGAAAATCTCCGGTCATGCGAATTATTCCTAAATCGGCAGAGCTTCGAAAACTTGGTACGCAAAAGGAATCCATTTTTTCTACGATTGAAACAGCACTCGGGGGAACAAATGCTGGCAGTCTCTATGAAGGAGTGAGGCAGTTCCCCATCATCGTAAGACTGAACGAAGAAGACCGAGGCGATATCGAGGCAGTGGGACAAGTTCCTGTGGGAATTGTGGAAGACTTTACTCTGCCCTTGAAAGAAGTGGCCGATATAAAATTCGAAGAAACAACGACCGATCTTCGAAGAGAAAGCGCGAAGAAAAGAGCCGCCGTTCTCATTAACGTTCGCGGCCGAGACACTTCGAGTTTTATTGAAGAGGCGAAGCAACGCATCGACTCTGAACTTAAATTACCTCCCGGCTACTACATGGAATGGGGAGGCAGCTTTAAAAATTTAGAACAAGCTCGAGATAGACTGATGATTCTTGTTCCTATTGCCTTGGGGTTGGTGCTTCTTATGATTTTCTTAGCATTTAGAAGTATTTTACAAACCGCGATGATCGCTGTTTGTATTCCGATGGCATTGGTCGGAGGCGTTGTAGGGCTCATTGCTAATGGACTTGATTTTAGTATTTCAGCGGCAGTGGGATTCATTGCTCTATCAGGAATTGCTGTTTTGAACGGAGTGGTGCTCGTAAGTTATTTCAATAAATTGAAGCTCGACGGAGAATCAGGTGACCAGTTGATCAAACACGGTACCATGATGAGGCTTCGGCCGGTTCTTATGACAGCGATGGGAGCTGCTTTTGGATTTTTACCGATGATGATTTCCACCGGAAGCGGAGCGGAAGTTCAACGCCCGCTTGCCGCTGTTGTTGTAGGCGGAATTATTTCCTCTACTCTTCTTACACTGGTTGTTGTGCCGGTAGTTTACCGACTTCTCGAGAAGAGAATGAAAGTAAGAGCTAATGGTATGAGTCATTGATGAAGCATGCTCATGGTAGTGAAAAAAATCATTCTTATTCGCACGCCGAAGCGAATCTGGGAACGGCTTTTGCTCTCAATCTTTTTTTTGCGATCGTCGAACTTGTCGGAGGACTTTGGACCGGCAGCATGGCCATCGTGGCGGATGCCATTCATGATTTTGGAGACAGCTTAACTCTAGGCTTGGCACTTTTTCTTCAAAGAATTTCTGGTCGAAAACGGACAAAAAACTTCACTTACGGCTATGCTCGATTTTCTCTCCTTTCCGCTTTTATTTCTGGAATTGTAATCGCCATTGGATCAATTTTTATTTTAATTGATTCGATTCCGAGCCTCTTTCGAATGGATCGGGAGGCTCCGCACGGTCTTGGAATGATGGGGCTTGCGGTCTTGGGTATTTTGATTAATGGAATCGCTGCCCTGAGACTAAAACACGGTAAAACGAGAAACGAAAAGGTACTTACCTGGCATTTATTAGAAGATCTGCTGGGTTGGATTGCGGTTCTTATCGGAGCTATTGTTATAATTTTTACAAAATGGTCGTGGGTCGATCCCTTTTTAGCCTGTCTTGTTTCCCTATATATTATCTGGAATGTACTTCGTAACCTTTGGGTGACATCGAAACTTTTCCTTCAAGGAACCCCAGAGGATTTTAATGAAGAGGAATTGAAAACCCATCTGCTGAAACTCCGAGGAGTAAGGGAAGTACACGATATTCACGCTTGGTCACTGGACGGCGAAAAAAACATTCTTTCTTTGCATATTGTTGTCACGAACCAAATCACCACAATTCCCCAGGAAGATTCGTTAAAAGGTCAAGTTCGAGACGTCATAAGACAAATGGGGAATTTTCATTCGACCATCGACGTCGAAAAAGTGCCGGAAAAATGCGACGATAAATGTGAATAAGTGCGGATTTTGAGCTCAACAACCTTCGGTCGTTCCAAATAAAATGCCTTTTCGACCGCCTTACCATTTGCTAGCCTTTTCAAGAGTATGAGGAAGGGCTTTCAAGCGCTATTTTTAATCTTATTGGTTGCGGCTCAGATCGAAAGCGCGTTTTGCTGTTCACATTTAATGTCTTCAAAATATCCGATTCCTACTGAAGAGGTTGAGGCAGTTTCAAAGGGGCAAACAATCCCCGATGTTTCGAGTGCGGATTTGTCGCAAAACCATTTTTGCCAACACAATCATTCTTCCATGATGGTTTTTGACTCCTTTTCAACTCGTTTTAATTTTAGCCAAAATAGTTTAAATAGGGGGCTATTGGTGTTTCTGCCAGAAACCCGAACTAGTCTACCTTGGCAACCTCCTCGCTTTATTTAACTTAAATTTTGAACTGGCTTTAAAGCCTTGATGACTTACGTCAAGTTTTTGTAACTTATCATGGAAGCGGATGAGGAGATCTTATGGGTAATCTTGTATTTAATTTAAATCGAAATTTAATCTCTAAATTGGCGAGCATTTTTGCAGCCGTTATATTTTTATCAGGATGTGGGAGTGACAATGATCGGCTTAGAGAACGCGCCGGAATTGAGGGCGAGGAGTCGGCACGAAAATCGGTTGAGGCCGAGAATGAAGTTCGTGCTCAGCGAGCTAAAGTTGCTGAAGAAAGTCTTCAGAAATTAAATCGATTTATCCAAGCAAGCATAGGAACTTTCTCTGGGGAGCTAGTAACGGATGATGGGAAAAAGTTTGTTCTGAGTGTGACTTTATACTCGAGCCTCCCCCCCTATAAGCCGGAAGGACGAATTCGGCCCGAAGATGAAATCATAAAAAACATTGAGGGCCTCTATCTCAATGCGTCCACCAAGATCATCGATAATTCCGGTAAACCTATTCGTGGCTGCACCGTCGTTCAGATTAAGCCTGATTTTGAAAAGGGTGAATTTACTCTGATTAATGCAGGCTGCAACGATACTTTTTCTTTTTATCTAGATCCTGGATCAACCCCTGGTCTGCGCGCCTCAATCAATGGTGAGGGCCAACGGATTTTTCCAGCCGAGATATTGGAGGGCAAGGTAGATAAGGTTCCAGAGTTTTATGCCGTTGCCCGCTCAACACTGTGGTCTCGTGAATTTGGTCTCACCATGAAACGTCAGGCGGGAGAGTCGGTCGGAAGTATTGACGAAAATGACATTCGCGGAAATTCTGACAATCAAACTCTTATCGCGCAGAGAAAAGAGCAAGAGCTACTGAGAATGCACAAGATTTTGGCCGCATTAACCGGCATTTTTGAAGGCAAAGTCGCCGATGCCGAAGAAAAAGGTGCCGAGTTTCATCTAACTTTACAACTAAACCCCAATCGTTCGCCTTATGTTCCGGTCGATCAGGTAAGATCCCTTTCTCAAATCGAAAAGGACATTGAAGAACTTGCTCTGGAAGGAAAAATGACGCTTACAAATTCCTTGGGAGGCTTTGTGCATTGTGAATCGCCTCTTTCAGATTTCAATTATAAAACAGGACGAATCAAATTTAAATTTGATTGTCCTAACTCAGGTACTGCGAGTACGAAAGCGTCGAGTGAAAATGAATTTAAAGAACTCGTTGCCGAAATTCTCAATGGCTCCCTTCCATTTGTCGACGATCTGAATGCAGACATTCTCTTATCGTATAAAAACGAAAATTTGTCGTTCAACTTGAAAAGGGTAAAGCCATGAAAAAATTAAAAATATTATTGTGCTTACCCTTTGTCTTTGCCCTCCAAGGTTGTGATGATCCTTTAGAGGATATTAAGGGGGCCTACAACGGTTCAGTGGCGGTAACGACCGCTAGTGGTGTGGATCAGTTTTCAGCAATAGCCGAAACAATCCGGGATCCAAAAGGACATCTCGTCATCCGTCTTTTCGATGCATCCACCTTTAAACTTAAATACAGTGTTGGGCTCTCCTCTTCAGACAAAAATTTATTTGTAGCCTCTGATTTTTTACCAACCCTGGATACTCATCGTTTAGATTATCAGGGTAAATGCGCGATTAAACAAATCGCAGGAGAACTTTCAATTCAAGCCTGCGTGACCAAGGACATTCTCAATTTCGTGATGGATGATCGCCTTCAAGAACGGAGACTATCCGTTTATGTTTCGAAAGATGCGGGAACCCCGCTCGAAGAACAGGGCGAGCCTCTCCCATCAGCCAGTCGATCAGCAATCGTCGAACGCGTAAAAAGCTTCAACTTTGAAACGGCACTTGAAGCTGAAAGAGTTTATCAAGCCAAAAGAGAAATCGATGTCGCCCGCGGAGCACTTTTACCAAATCTGAGTATCAATCCTGTCCTAAACGCGATCGAATTGGATTTGGGATTGGGCGATATTTTATCGAGCGTTATTCCTTTTGTTTTTCCAAGTCGCTGGTATGAACTTGATCGAGCTAAGTATCAATTTGAAGCCGAAAAATATTCGTATATTTCTTTGCTCGCTAACCAGATCGAAGCAGCATCTACGCTTTACTTTGATATGGTTCGAGACCAGCTTTTGAAGAGCCGTCTTCAAGAGCTTTCTCACACTATCACCGACATTCGAGATCAAGCGGTACAAAATGTGCGGCTAGGATCAATGCTACCAAGTGAAAAAGGGAACCTTGACAGTCAAGTCTCCCTCATTTCGGATGATGTGGCACAACTCGAAGACCTGCAAAGACAGCGCCAAGCGTCGATAGCTCGGATGCTAAATCTTAAGACAAATCTTGTTCCTTTGGAGTGGCAGGTTGATTTAAGAGTCTCCGTTTCTCAGCAAGGATATCTCGATTCTTGGATCACGGATAGTTTGGCAAACTCTCCAGAACTCAAACAGTGGATCCACTTGGCAGAGGCAGCACGAAAATCCTCTCAAACTATGAAGTGGACATTTTTGGATCCTCAAGGCGACCCAAGAGGAAATTTAGGTTTTGGCTATACCGCCCAGCTAGATATCAATCGCTCGTCTGAACAAATGATTCAAATTAGACGAAAAGAAGTCGAACGACGAATCGAAGAGGAGGTTCGTAAAGTTGCATCTGGTATTCAGCGCTGGACAGAGGCAAAAGCCTCTCTTGAGGCTGCGCGAAGTCGGGCGAACAACGCTCTTAATGCGGAAAAGCAAACCCTTCGACTTGGAGGCAAGCTTGAGGTGTCTCGTTTGATTGGGCTTTTTCGGGATGTGGTTGAACTAGAAATCCGAATTTCGGTTTTGGAAGTCTCGATCTCAGCCGCAGACGATAAGCTCAACCGATTGCTTTTAACAAATGATTACGGCAATCTTCAGGGCGAAGTTCCCGAAAGAAACACGTCCAATCGCAGCGGCGATTAATTGTTGGGCTTGAATTATGAGTGAAAGCTGTTGTGAAGTTCCGGAGCCAACAGAAGATGGCGGCCAAAGGAAAGCCATCGTTATCGTTCTGTTTATTAATTTATTCTTTTTCTTCGGCGAGGGTATCGCGGGCATTTTATCTCAGTCATCTAGCCTTCTTGCTGATGCAGTCGATATGGGAGGAGATGCACTCGTCTATTTTCTTAGCTTGCTGGCCCTTAATCGAAGTTTAAGACTTAAATCCAAAGTGGCTCTCTTCAGCTCCGGTTTCGAGTTCATTCTAGGATTAGGGGTTTTGGTTGAAGTTATTTCCAAACTGAATCGCGACATTCAACCGGTATCGACAACAATGTTAGTTGTGGGATTCTTAGCCCTGCTTGCCAATTTGACTTCCGGTTTTCTCCTACTTTCTCACCGCGACAAAGACATCAATATGAAGGCCGTCTGGAACTGCACGCGGAATGATATTTTGAATAATTTTTTTACTCTCGTCGCGGGCGGATGTGTCTATTTTTTCAACTCGAAATGGCCCGATATTATCGGAGGATTCTTGATTGCGGGCCTGATCGTTTTCTTTTCGTCCCGAGTACTGATAGAAAGCCTTCGACATCTCCGTCAGTCAAATTCCAATATTCCTTAATCATCTGCAGCGGAGAGTTAACTGAAGAAGCTCATGAAGGGCGAAAAAAAACGCTATAATCCAAGTCACAATTTTTCGAAGGTAGAATTTTATCTCAAGATTGTGTCGTCGCGATTGGAAGACGATTTTAAAGTCTATTTCTGAGAATTCGTGCTCGGGTTTTTTCATTCTGAGATGTTTTTCCTTTCAATGTGAGATGAAGGATAAACAGCGCGAAATAAAAATCCGAGGTGAATGAGAAATGAATCAAAAAGATAATCGAGACCCTAGACCGAGGGAAATTCTTTTCCGACGAGACGTTTAAAGAGTGGAAAGTCGCTGAGACTGGCTTTGGGATCGCCCGTTGTGAGGATCAGTTCATGAAAGCCTTTATCAAAAAGTGCACGTCCGACTTCGATTCCAGAACGCAGGCCTAGAAGAGTTTTATGGATAAAAATTGGAGTTGAAGGTTTAAGATATTTCAAATCGAGTTCGTTTTCACTGGAAACGATCAGAATTTTTTTCTCTTCTTCTTCGGCTCGAAGGCACCAATAGTCATTCATCAGTTTTTCGTCGTTCACAAGTACAAAATCTGGCGCATCCTCCAAAGATTTTTCTCTCGTAATTGAGTTTCCGATCTCTACTCCAATCAGGGGAATCAAAAACTTCGGGATCATTTTTATTCCGGTTTCTCCGACCTTCTTCTGTAATTCAACATTGTCATAACTTCCCGTCACGAGGACTGAACGCGAGTGAAGCCGATATTTTTGAATAAGATCAAGCCCAGTCATCTGATCTTTTCCAAGATCGAAATCAAAAAGATAAAAGTAATGCTCTGGCGGATAAAAGTTGATATCGAATTCATTTGACGATTTTAAGTAATCGACTTCGATGCCATTCAATCGCTCCTGCCAAAGATGATGAACACATTCGTCGTCGTCGAGCACAACCAATTTTTCATTCGTTCGAAGCTGCAAATAATCTTCGAGCCATTGCGGTTTTGGGAGAAGAGGGATAGCTAAAACGATTTTCGTTCCAACGCCTGCCTCTGATTCGATCAGCACCCAGCTTCCCATATTGTGCATAAATTTTTGTGCGTGACGTAAACCTAATCCGTGACCGTTTACCTTGCCGAAAGATTCCGGAAGCTGTCGTACTTTCTCTAGAAGTTCGCGACTCATTCCGATTCCGTTGTCCTCAATAACGATTCTCGCAAAAGAGGAAATACCTTTGATTGGTTCTAAGCTCATGGTGATCCGAGCATCTTGGCGACCTGCACAGGCTTCTATCGCATTGTTTAAAAGATTAGATAATACACGGGAAAATTCATATGAATGGATAGAAGCTACGTATGTCTGAGCTTCGTTGGGAATTTTTAGCTCAAGCTGAAGTCCGGACGCTGATTCTAGAAGCATCTGTTTTTCATGAAAAATGGAAGTCATGGGACGTGAAAGAAATGTTAGACATGATTCTTTCTTCTTATGCAGATGTTCTTCGAGAAGTTCGTTTGTCATGACTTCAATACGCTGAGCGGATGATTTTAAAAGATGTCGCCGCTGAGTTTCGGCGATCCGGTGGGGGTCTTCAGCAAGATTCATTATGGCTTTCAAAGGTGATTGAATATCATGAAAAACTTGCGAAGCGATATCTCCCAGATGCGCTCTATGCTTTGTCTCTAAAAGTTCAATTCTGGCGTCAGAAAGTTCTGAAGAGCGACAAGCGAGTTTTGATGTGACATTGTAGATTTCTCGAAAAGGAAGCTTTTGAAGCAGAGGATCAAAATCGTCCCGCTCAGAGGCTTGATCGAGATCGTTCATCATCTCCTCCATTGGCTTTGCCACCCGTTTTCGAAATCGAAGAGTTAGGAATAAGCACAGAACCAAAACGATGATCATCACGATCAGAATTCCATTTTCAAGATAGCGGTAAGGAGGCCAGGCGCTTACGGAAGTCGATACTGCAATCTCAATGCGACCGAGCCGATTATCCCCTGCCGTAAGAGGAAAATTAAAAGAAACAATGTCAGATGTCTGGCACATTTCGCCAAAAGGTTCAGTCGTAAATATTTTAAGGTTTCCTTTACAAGTCCAGTCGCTGTCGTTTGTGGGAGAAATCAATTTTTTCGAAAAGGCTTCCGGAAGGAATTCGCCTCGTCCGAAATAGAGATTCGCCTCTTCAAAACTGCCGCCAATCAAGGCCTGAGTCATTGGACTAATTCTAGACGCAATACCGTCCCGTACTTTTTCTTGAATCTTTGATAAAAAGTAGGGCTGCATCTGGTAGCGTACGATGGCGAGTAACCCGCAAAAAAGAATAAATAAGACAGCGATCAACACACCCAGATTCTGAAAATAGAGCGCCAGAATCGATGGCAGTTTGGGAGGCGTTTTCACGGGTTAGCCTTTTGTTCCAGTTTTCGGTCGTTTCAGAGAGCGCATAAATTCCAAATCCTTTTCAGAATAGGTTTTTACTTCAAGTTTACGCATAGAAAGTTGCGGTAGAACAAGTTGCTCTTTTTGAATTTGTTCGCCTCGAAAGAAGGAGCTCAGAGTTTGTACGGCTCGTGTTCCCATTTGACTTGGGAACTGCTCGACACTAGCCGTAATTTTTCCATCCAAAATTTTTCGCTGAGCCTCTAAAATGGCATCGTACCCCACGAGTATTGTCGGGGGTCGAATCTTTCTTTCCTCAAAAGCAGAAAGGACACCCAAAATCATTGTGTCGCTTCCTGCGAAGACTGCATCGCAAGCGCCAATCGCTGTGATATTTTCGAGGGTAATCTTCTTTGCTTGATCAAAACTTGAAAGGCCTTGAAAAGTTTTGACTTCGATCTGAGGCAAACGATCACGAAGAATCGAGATAAATCCGTCATTGCGATCAATATGTCCTTTTGCCTTTGCATTTCCAGAAAGGTGAACGACACACTTTGGAGGTCGGATCCCACGTTCAAGTTCGCCCGCAATAAAAAGACCTGCGAGTTTTCCTCCAATAAAATTGTCTGAGCTTATGGTTGCAAGTGCATTCTCTCCGCCTTCCGTCAATGGAGAATCGACAATAACAATTGGTTTTTTAAGATTTGAAAGATGCTTGAGCGCCTCTTTTAAAACATCCGAACGAATTGGATCGACAATAAAAGCGTCATAGTTTTCAGCCTCTTTTGTTAAAAAATTCACTTCGGCTTGCCAATCATCTTCATGGGAGCCATAGAAGGTCGTGATTTCAAAATTATGTTTGGCGGCTTCTTCCTTCGCTCCAATCACAATGCCATCATAAAAAGCATTGCCCGACGCTTTTAAAAAGAGTGCTACTTTTTTGGGAGCGACGCCTTCGGCATGAAGAGATGTTGTAGCCATAAGTCCTAAGAGTGCAAGTTGAGAGGGTTTCATCTGGGAGTTCTCCTTAAATTGTTGAAGGAATTCATTTGTCGTAAAGTAAAATTGTTTCATCGCTTCAATTTGAATATTTTTAGCCATCTCGTGATTGCCTTTGGGGTTCGCAAGGGATTTTACCGTGGCATCTAAAGCGCCCTGAATTTTAGCGAGCTTATGTAAAAAAGCGCCTATCTCATCATCTTTCATGATGGACTTCCTGCTTTTAAAAGTTGGGGGATGGCAGATTTTTTCTGAAGACCTAAACGTTTTCGTCGCTCACTCACGGCCGATTCTGACATTTTAAAAACGCGCGCCACTTCCGCCGCGTTCTTCATTTGGGCAAACGCAGAGTGAAAAATTTTATTTCCGAGCTCTTCCATATAGGTGGAAAAACCAGGGAATTCGACGGATCGAAAATCAAGAGTTTGCGAGAGATATTCGGATAAACTTTTTGGATGCCCTTTGACTGTGGTTGAGC
>JACCDG011209227.1_pt1 | contig 110041 bp, 112 predicted proteins | sample 7442471 | NCBI WGS metagenome assembly JACCDG01 (sample SAMN15323444, study PRJNA562643) | freshwater metagenome | isolation source: river surface water | place: USA:Blue River Watershed | collected 2017-08-17
AGCGACCACCGCCGCCGCCAAAGCCGCCGCGGGCTCAACGGCCGCCGCCGCCACCGCCGCCAAAGCCACGACCGCCACCGCCGCCGCCTTCACGAGGAACCATTGGCTTCGCTTCGTTCACGGTTAGAGGACGGCCATTGAAGTCAGCGCCATTGAATTGCGAGATCGCATTGGCCGCTTCTTCGTCGGTCGACATCTCAACAAAGCCAAAGCCTTTGCTACGGCCGGATTCGCGATCAGTGATGACCTTAGTGGATGCTACGGTTCCGACCTGAGCAAAAATTTGCTCAAGAGCAGCTTCGTCAGCGGTAAAAGGCAAATTGCCTACGTACAGTTTCTTACCCATTAAAAACCTCCTTAAAGGCTAGGTAGCCAGCTTAAAGAGGACATGAGCACCATGCTCGGGAACTCTAGAAGTCAGCAGTCGATTTCGGGCGCAAAATATCAGTCCCAAGCTTGAAAAGAAAGGGTTTTCTATAACTGAACGAAAATATCTGAAATGAATGAGCTTAATTAAATAAATCATGAATAATTGAGCTGAATTAGAACCAATGTAGTGGCCTCAAGCTTGAAAAATCGAATAGGAGAGGCCGTATCCCCTCCTTGAAAATCGATCCTGACGCAATCCCTGGCCGCTAGTTGCTGTTCGCCTCCCAAATCGACAGATCCGCTCACTGCAAATGCGAAGTTAGTCTTGCCAGCGGGTTCCCAAACAAACTCAGGTTCACCATCGTCAAGGTTGACGATCTGCGCGTCCGCCATGACCTCGCCCTTCCGGAAAAAAACGCTCAAATCTTGCACCGGGCCATCTAGTAAATCGCATCGCGTTAACACATCTCCTGGGAACTCATAGGGTTCCAGTCTGGGAAGTTCTACTTTTTCGCTCTCTTCTCCCTCTTCGAAAGTGTGGGAGAGACGCACACCCTCTCCCTCGAGGATGACGAGCAAACGATCGTGCTCTGCAAAAATCGAGAACGGCGCCGACTGAGCCACACGAGCCGTGCTGATCCTCCACAAAAAGTCGGCGCGTTTCAGGTCGGCGCTGGGAGGATGAATCGCGATCTGCTCGGTCCAACCTAGACCGTTTTTCCAAGGCGTTTTGGCGTAATCAGAAGCGCGATGAATCACTATTAGAGGTGCCATGTTTGAAGTATGCCCTGAAATCGCTGAGACGCCATGATAACCTCAGAGATACTCCTCAACTTGGCGCCTCGCCGGCGTAGAGATGAAAAGTTACATCACCGGGCCACTCCTCGGCAATATTAGGGCTGGCGCTATTGATTCGGTCTTTGGGAACTTCTCCACCATTCTATCCGGAGGGGCGTTGTGCGTCTTTGGAGTGCTGGTTTGTATTCACTTTTTGCCTGCGTTTTGGGTTTATGAGCGCCCAGCACTGCCCCAAGCCAAACCTGCAAATTAAATTGATAACTTTACACAGTTACTATAGATCAGCCCTCAATGACTGAGTCCCTCCGTACTAAAAAACTCAGCGTCATCGGACAAATACCCTTAAGCTCAGCGCACCTTAAGCGACTTCAGTCTCTTGGGCAGACTTTCATCGCGGACTCCAATCCCCCGTCAAAAAGCGATACTGCCGAGATCCTCCGTCGCATCGGGGACTCTGAGGCTATTCTCACGACCATCGCAGCCCCCATTTCTGCTGACATTATCGAACGCGCTCCACAACTTCGCTTCATCCAATGCTGGTCCACGGGCACGGACCACATCGATCTCAAAGCTGCCCAAAAAGCGGGCATCACCGTAGCCAATGTCCCCGACTTCTCAACAGAGTCGGTGGCCGAGCGCACGCTGACTTTGATGTTGATTGCTGCATCCCCGATTCTAGAAGCAAACCAATCCGCGCGCCAAGGGCGCTGGGAGTTCACTAAGTTCAGAGGGCGCGAACTGCGTGGCAAGTCGCTCCTGATCATCGGTGGAGGACGCATTGGCAAGCGAGTCCAGGAACTGGCTCGCGCGTTTGGGATGAGCACTCAGATCTGCTCTTCGCGCACGAGCCAAGACGAGCTGCATGGGATGTTGAGTGGAGCCGACTTTGTCTCTCTTCACTGCCCGTCGACGCAAGCGACTCGCAAACTGATCAACGCGACTACCCTGAGCAAAACTAGGCGCGGCGCGATTCTCATCAATACAGCTCGCGGAGATCTAGTAGATGAAACAGCGCTCTTGAGCTCGCTCGAAGACGGCACTCTCGCCTTTGCATGCCTCGATGTCCTGAGCGTCGAGCCGCCGACTCCCGGGTCGTCACTTCTCAACCACCCCAAAACCTTCGTTACTCCTCACTCTGCTTGGAACACCCAAGAGGCACTCGACTCGCTATCGACCTCGGCATTGAACAATCTCGAGAACTACTTTTTAGGCAAACCAGTCTTGAGCGTGCTTGAATGAATCTTAAACGAGCATCGGTGATCACGCTCTTATCTTTTGGTGCATTCATTTCCCTCATATCCGTTGTTGGCATGAGCTACGTGATTAGCGAACAGGCGAGCGCGCTCTCCAGGACATCCGAAACTACTATCCGCGGGTTGGTCGACCAGAGCGCCGAACTCCTCGAACAAGCCGCCGTCAATCTTCTCTCAGAAAAAGCCAAGGATGTGGCAACCCAGGTCTCCCTCCTTAGAAAAGAATTCAAAAAACAAGCAGCATTGCTCCACGCCCCCGAGTTCAAGGAGATCGCGGTTCAGAAAGTGGGGTCCACTGGCTACACTTGCGTATACGATTGCAAAACAGCCGTTATGCTTGCGCATCCCAATGAGTCACTTATCGGAACCAATATGCGAGAGTTTCAGAATACTCTCCCTGACTGGTGGAAAGTGTTTGGCCCAACGCTGAGCTGCGTAGGCTCCTCAGGTTTTTATGATTGGAAGGAAAAAGACGGATCCATCCGAAAGAAGTTCATGGTGATTCGTCCCACGCAGGGCACGAATCTGATGGTGGCCGCGACAGTTTACCTGGATGAGTTCACGAAGCCCGTCTTTGCAGTACGAGCGGAGGGAGACCTAAGCATCGCTAAGACTCATCGCGCGACCCAAGAGAACCTGCGCCGATCCTATATGCTAATCGGATTGGCCTCCTTATTCTTGCTTTTCTGCGTGGCTCTCCTGGCTTGGAATATCTCTAAAAGACTAGTTTCTAATTTTTCGAATATCAAAAAATTTACCCACGAGCTGAGCGTTGGCAACTACGATGCGCAGATCGACGCCAACTCGCAGATCACCGAGTTCAACTCGGTTTTCGCGAACCTGATTCGCATGCGCAACCGCTTGGCTACGATTCAAAAGACGCGTACCGAAGCCGCCTCGTCAGCGGCCGCGCTCAGGATTTCAAAGCAAGTAGCCCACGACCTCCGCAGCCCCTTGTCGGCGCTCAGCCTCACTGTTAAGCAGATGCGCATCGACTCATCACCAATTGATCCTGGGGTGATGTTGATTCTTGATTCTGTCGCACAACGTTTGCGCGAGATGATCGACTCCGTTCTCCAACCCAAAGCCAACTACCTGCAAAACATCGAGCGATTCTGCACCAAAAGCCTTCTCAAAGAAATCCTCTCCATCTATCAAACCAATTACTCTGAGGGTAAACGCGAGATTCAGTTCATCCTCTCTCCAGACACCGACGACCTCGAGCTCATCGGCTCACGCACCAACATTTTGCGGGTTTTCTCAAACTTGATTCAAAACGCCGCTGAATCGATCGAGGTGCGCGGCACGATCACCGTCACCGCCAAGCGCTACACTTCTCAGGCGGTCATCACCGTAGAGGATACAGGCAAGGGAATCGCGAAAGAGCGCCTACAAGATATCTTTAAAGAAGGCTTCACGAGTGGAAAGCGCGGCGGCACCGGCCTCGGTCTTTACATCTGCCAGCAGATTATCTCCGAGCATGGTGGCAACATCCAAGTCGAAAGCGAAGTGGGCCGCGGCACAGTGATGAAAGTTTCGTTCCCGCTGCCTAAGCCTGCCAACGCAGACGCATCTGGATCTCGCGTGCATTCGCTCGCAATCCAGCCCGGCAAAAGATTGCTCGTGATCGATGACAGCATCTTGATGCTTACCAAGTGGTTTAAAAGCGCCATTTCTCATGGCATCGAAGGCGATTACTTTAATAGCTTCGAAGAAGCCCATGAGCGGCTTGATTGGCGAGGGTTTGATGAGCGGTATGGGCTCGTCGTGCTCGATCACCTCATGCCTCAGAGCTCTTATGATGGGATTGGGGCTTACGAAGAGATTAGACGACGCTCGCCGCGGGTACCGATCGTGGTTTGCACGTCGGATGCGGAAAACCCAAGGCTCAAGGAATTTGGCGCGGACACTGGGACAGCGGTGCTGGCTAAAGCCTATTTTGAGGAGTTCTCCTTTGATTTGAAGAGCGAGGCCGACGCGCCAGTTTTGCAGTAGCGAGAGTGTCAGTGACGCTTAAGTGTGTCGACATTGACATGGGGCCGACAGAGTTCGCGATCTAGGTCGGATCTGGATAGCTGCCTAAGGGGTCGGCATCGAAGCTCATTTTTGGGAGGCAATTGACGGATATCAGGCACGCCCCCTGCTCTCTCTCAAGGTGCCTAGCTAAACCCCTTAGCTAGTGATCCCTGTGAGGCTAGCTATGTATTATAAAGAAACCGAAATGCCGCTCGCGCAAGTGATCTCATTTAACGAATATAGAAGGAAAAAAGGGCTACCTATTCTGACTAGGGCGCCAGAGACTGCTCGCTGCCCACTTTGCGCTGCTCCTATGCGAGACGGGACAGGCTTGCCGGAAGGGATGCTGACTGAATGTTCGGGTGGGTGTGAGTATTTTGATGTGGAACAAGGCGGGGTCTCAAAACCACTCTGACGGAAATATGTCATAATATCCGCACTCAGCATCGCATACCATTAACACCCCTTCGGCTAAGCTCGCGTCCCTGCGCAGTGGAGCTAAACACGTCTGACAATGCAAACCCTCCATCATTTGATCAGACACGGATGTCGCGACGTCTTCTAACTCTGTAACCATTAGGGCCCCCATTCGTGCCCCCAACACTGCCATAAATTCGACGCCCAGCCAAGATTGAGAAAGAGTTGCGATAGATGAGGGGTCCCCACACTAAAACAAAATTAAAATGAACCTTTGCGCCGACCGATAGAGAAGATGGAGAGGGGGCCGCCCATGAAACTTCGCCTAGCCAGACCGCGCACATCCGAAGATACTTCGCACGAACACGATCTGAGAGGGATTGGTGAGCAAGAACTGCTATTGGCGGGATTCCCTTACTGCCGTCTCGTTTGTATAAGTCGCAAGCCCCTTGAGCCTCAAAGTACCGAACTTCTGAAGAAATACGGCCTTCGGACACTTTCGCTCGATCCATCTACCTTTGTGATTGTTCCAGAGCGATTCGAAGCACATCTCCACAAAGAACAATGTGTTTCACTTTTTGTCGCCGCACTGGATCTCAACCTTGCTCATAATCTCGAGCTCACTTTGAACCTAGAGGAAGTTCGACCTTTTACCTCCCTGCTAAGGGAAGCGATTCAAAATAGTGTGCCGATCACCCGTGATGATGGGCAACTAGCCGTCTTTGACCTTTCAGTGCCCAAACACACAAACCAATTCGCCATAACCGACGTTTGTGTCGATTACCTCAATGAAGCTGGATTTGAGATAGCTCCAGGAACTCACGTATTTGGTGCTGACGAGCAGCGCTCGCTTTTGAATCGTTTGCTTAAAGTTCATTCTACGAAACAGAGGAGCGCGATAGCAACGTGAGAGCACTCATCCTTAGCATACAAGTCTTGGCTCCCTGGATTCTGACGATTGCTCTTTCGTCTCTCGTCCATTCGATGCTCTCCGCACTTGAGGGCCCGCTTGGGAATGCAATTAGACTTGTTTCCGCCGGAATCTTTTTCCTCTTTGGGTTTCCAATCATATCCGGAATCCTCAGTATTCCCTTTCGATCCGGGGTGAAATCAGGACTCCTCCCTAGGACAATTTCCAACAACAAATATTTTTTTAGAAGATTGCACGCCGCGAATTGGGTCGCAGTCTATTACTTTGCTCCGATCTATCAAATGGTCTTAGCTCTGCCTGCTTTGTTCGCAGCTGTTTTCAGACTTTTCGGCTACAAAGGCTCATTCAAGATCACCGTGTTTCCGGACACCTGGCTACGAGACCTTCCGTTGCTTAAGATATCGGACGGCGTCTACATGGCCAACAAATCGACTATCGGAACCAACCTTTGCCTTACCAATGGAAAAATCCTCGTCGACGGGATCGAGCTTGGAGAAGGCGCAATGGTTGGACATCTCGCGGCGCTAGGACCTGGTGTTCGGCTTGGCAAGAAAAGCCAAGTTGGGGTCAACTGCGGGATTGGAGTTAGAACCAAGCTCGCCGAAAACGTTGATATCGGCCTTTACGGATTCGTTCATCATGGTGTTTCAATAGGCGCTAACACGGTCGTAGGCGCTAACTCATTTATTGGCCTACGAGCCAAGATTGGCAATGACCTCGTCCTTCCGCCAGGAACCAATATCCCGGGAGGCTCGATGATTCTGACCAAGGAAGATCTACAAAAACATCTGCGTGAGGAGAAAGTAGCCCTAGCCTCGCTAAGAGTCGCCGCGGTCAATGAACTTGCGACAGGAATCAAAGGTAGCCCAAGTACGCTCGAGCACGAAAGCATGTGAGAAAATGTGGGATAAACTCCTTAACTTTCTTGAATTAAAAAATGCGGACGACCGGCTCCATCAGACTATTGAGCTCAAATACGTCGAAGCAACACTTAAGCGACTCGAGTACCTCTCCTATGCAGCAATTGTCGCGTTTGTTAATTACGGAATAGTTTCACATCAGTTCATTCGTGTCTTTCGGCCTGAAATAACCTTGTGGGACAACCTCTGGCCAAGACTCGCCTTCAATGCGCTTCCTTTGATTTTTCTGGGCAAGCTCACCAAGTTGACTAGGGTCCCGCCCAGCATGCGCCTTTACTTGTGGTGCGCAGGATTCTGTGGAGTGTTCGATGCAGCAGCAGCGGTTTATGTGTGGCCCATTGCACTGAGCGGAAGGCCTGAAATCATGCTTTACGTCGGTGCCGCCAATGCCACCGTCTTTGGAATCTTCGCTTTGACCACAGCACCTTCGCCGCGCATGGCACCTAAGCTTTTTCTTATCCAAGTGTTCGCGCTCTGGGTACCCTTGCTGAGCGTCGCTTATTTCGCAGGCAACACACTGATCTTCAATACTGTCGCGAACGATACAGTTTCGTTGGCGCTTGTCACCTTGCTAATGGGTATCTTTCTCAGCAAACCTCTTCGCAAAGTGATCGCTGTCGAGATGAAGAATCAATCAGAAGCATCTAAGTTCTTGGGACCAGTCATCTCACGTGCAGTTTTTGAAGGACGCGAAGAGGGACTCCTGAGACAGAAGCGCAGAGGCTTCTTTTTATCGATCGACATCAGGGGCTCTACCGAGGCGTGCAAAGTCGACATGGAAGCCTGGATCCGGTTGCGAACAGCCTACTTTCATGAAGTCTCAATCATAGTAAAAAGCAACGGTGGCTACATTCACAAGACAGTAGGTGACCACCATCTGATTTCATTCGCAATCATGGATGACTTAGAAGATCTTTCGGAAATTTCTGGCCTGGAACATGAGATAAACCAAGCAGAAGAGCGGCGCCTGCACTATTGGAGTCACAAGGCGATGGCGGCGGCTGAACAAGTCGCGGTGACCTTTCACAGACTTTCTGACAAAGAATTCCCAGGCTACAATATGCGTATTGGCCTGGGATTAGATAAGGGCTTGGTTGAGAGGGGAGTCCAGGGCACCGGCCTAACTCAAGAGCTGGATGTTACGGGCAACGCCGTCAACTGCGCCACTCGGTTAGAAGAGTATACAAAAGTCATTCAAAGCAAAGCTGCACCATCAAGCTCCCTACTGGTCATGTCACCTTTTGCGTCGGACTACCTGGATTCCTTCAGTGGATTAAAAAAAGTAAGTGCAATTGAGCACCCAGTTAGAAATTTTCCAGGAATTAAATGGGTTCTATTAAAGGAGTTCGCCCGAAAGAGCGAGGTCTCCACTTTGGACAAGAAGGCAGCCTAACAGACACAAATACATTGTTACAGATCTTTATCAGCATGCAAAAACATAGGATCTACTTCTAAACCAACTCCCCAACTGCATAAGGAAATCTCGCCATGTCATTCACTCAAGGTCCATCAATCACACTTGCAGAAGGAGACTCCCTTCAACTCGGCGGGTACTCGAAGCTCCATGTCAAGCAAGCTCACGAAATCGGTGAATGGATTGGATTCGAGACGCGCAATAAGTACCAAGTAACCGATGAACAGGGCAACGCCGTAGCTTTCGCCGCTGAGCAGAGCAAGGGTTTCTGGGGTTTCATTATGCGACAATTTCTCGGACACTGGCGCACGTTTGAGCTGCACTTCTTCAACCCTGCGCGCAAGAAGACTATGATCGCGCGCCAGCCGTTTCGGTTCCTGTTTCAGAGACTAGAGGTCTACGATACGGCAGGGCGCCAGCTGGGAGCGATTCAACAGCGTTTTGCAATTCTGACCAAGCGGTTTGACGTACAAAACTCAAAGGGCTTGGTCATCATGGAAGTCGCCTCGCCGCTGTTCAAGATCTGGACATTCCCATTCATGCATCAGGGCAAACAAGTCGCATGCATTCAAAAGAAGTGGGGCGGCCTCCTTGCCGAAACATTCACTGACAAGGATACCTTCCACGTCGACTATTCCGACCCATCGCTCTCGAATGACGAACGCCAGCTGGTTCTTGCGGCTTCGCTCTTCGTGGACCTCCGATATTTTGAGAAGAAAGCGGGAAACTGAGAATGCACCAGTTTCCTGCGCTACTCGATCGAAAGAGCGGTACAGTTACCGTGCATCAGGACGCGGTTGAGTTTATCCCCGATGCTAGGACCGAAGGCCGCGTTCTAAAGATTGCTCTTTCTGAACTCGAAGTGAGAACAGCAGGCGAGAATAGGTCCTTCTTTTTTCTTAGTCGTAAGGGACAACCAAGCGACTCGATCTCGGTTGAGGACCCAGCACTGATCACCGCTCTTAGCCGTTATGGATACAAGGAAGCAGTCAACATCTTGAATCACGCCTCTCGACGCTGGAGAAAAAGAAAGCTCCTCATTGGAGGATTCTTAGCTACCGTTGCAGTACTCCTGTTTGGGCTTCCCGTTCTTATATCTAAACTTCCTGGAAACTGGGTCAGCCGCCTCGTGAGCCAGGAAACTGAGTCACACTTGGGTAGGATTCTCATTTCCTCAGTTCAGTGGACCGTCGAGAACGAAGGACCTTCGCAAGATAAGCTCAAAGCGCTTGTGCGATTTCTGCAAGACAAGAACCCAGAGCTCGCGGCACTGCAAATCTACGTGAAGCTCAATCGCACCTCTGAAGTCAATGCATACGCTCTGCCAGGCGGCATGCTCTTCGTGAACTCCGGCTTGATTCTTGAAGCCCAAAGCATCGAAGAGATATTGGGCATCCTCGGCCATGAACTCGGCCACATCCAAGAGCGCCATGTCCTAAAGAACATCGGCGGTAATCTCGGCCTGACTGCTGGAGGCCTTCTTATTGGTCTGACAATCAGTCCTGATGCGATGAACTGGATTTTTAGGGGCAATAGCATCGTCTCTCTCAAGCACTCGAGAGATCATGAGCGCGAGGCCGACGAGAAAGGATTTGAATACCTAAAGCGAGCCAGCGTATCGCCACACGGCACGGTTCAGTTCTTAGACCGAATGCAGTCACGCGAATTAAGTGGAAAGGGTGGCACCCTACTTTCTCTTTTTAGCTCCCACCCCATCTCCGAGGAACGCCTGCAGGCGCAAAAGGATCGCGTCATTGAGAACTCCTACGACGCGAAGGCCAAGATCCCGGTCACGCTCGAAGAATTGCAAATGGCCGTACGTGGGCTGGAGATCAAGCCCTAAGCCAGCGGATTCAACTCCGAGTGACAAAGGACACGGTTCTCCCGTCAAAGGCCGCGCCACTGCAGCCCCTTTTGACTCCTGGACACACCCATGACTCGATGACTCTCATTTGGGGACCCTTTCTCTTTGGTGGCGACACAATTCTCTATGGCGACACTGGACGCGATGACTTGCCCGGTGGAGATCCAGAAGCACACTACAAGAGCTTAGCGTCAATCAAGAAAGCCGCGAAACCCGAGATGATCGTGCTGCCTGGGCATGATCATAAAGGAGGGAGAGCTTCGAGCTGGGCGACGCAGTTGAAAGTAAATCCGTCGCTGACTCAGGGCCGTGAGGATTTTGTGCGAGAGTCAGCAGCATTCGACGCTCCAGCGCCAAAACTGTTCAAGAAGGCTTTGAAGGAAAATTTCAAATAAGGCCAATTCTCCCGGCTTGATTTGATCATCGCATGCACATTTTCCCAAGAATAACGAAGTTTGCTCCTGCACCACTCATGATGAAATAGAGAAGATAGCCAAATCAACGCTCCTCTTGGAATACAACTTGAACTGGATATGTACAAAGCCGCTCAATTGTAAGGAGATTGACTCATGGGAACATCTAATAGGAAAGCTATGTACCGAGCCCTTCGAGGGCTTCCCTCAAAACTTTCGCGAATCATCAAAGGCGCGGCAACTGGACGTTTTGACAAGGACCTAGTAACTCGCCATGGACGCCGCACACTGATGTCCGAAGTCGGGCCAGAAACCAGCAGCAACGATGCGTCGACGCTTCGTCGGGGACCTCGTGCAAGACCAGATTCAAAGCGGACGAGCAGGATCCGTGAAAATGCGCAGAAAAAAAGCCAACCCGGACATGATTCAATTCCATTTCTTGACCGCGAGACGCACCTACCCGTGGAGACTCGCGTGGCAGGGCAACTCAGCAACACAGCTGAAACCATGAAAGCCATGGCAGAGGTGACTCGCGAATTGTCTGGAGTGGATCCCGGCCCTCAGGCTCCTCAGCCTATTGAAACGGAGACAAGGATCGAGCCTCAGGCTGATATTCAGTCGCATAAAAAGGCAGAATCAACGAAAAGAACCCTTTCGATAAAAGCCGCGAAAAGGAAGTCAGGAACTAAGAAAAGTGCGAAAGCAAAAGTGAAGACAAAAAAATCGCTGAAGTCGAAGGCACCCACTAAACGCCCAAGGGCATCCGCAAAAAAGCCAAAGAACCTGACCAAAAAGAGGTCCAAATAACTTTTGGACTAGCCTGATGACGAGAGACCAAGTCGTTTGATAGGATCACTGCGTAACCAAAATCCTGCAGTAAAATTTTGGACGAGTGGAGACCTCTTATTGATGGACCGACTATTCTGGCTGGAAAAGTGGAAAAAGAACGACATTGGATTTCATGAATTAGATTTCAACTCCCATCTCACAACAGAAGGTCATCGTCTGCGGGGGCTGGGTCCAATTCTCGTACCGCTTTGTGGCAAGTCTCGAGACATGCTTTGGCTATCCAATCAGGGCCTAGAAGTGATCGGGGTCGAGCTCGCCCCACAGGCGTGCGAAAGCTTTTTCTCCGAAAACAGCATCCCCCTCTCGCGAGAGCCCTTTGGCGAATTCGAACGCTTCCGCTCTGATGCAGTGACTTTATTTGCTGGCGACTTTCTTTCGTTCCGGATGTCGGAGCTTCCCAAACCCATCGGTGGATTCTACGATCGAGCTGCACTCATCGCGATGCCGCCGGAAATGCGCCCCAGTTACGCTCAAAAGTTTGTCGAGCTAGCCAATGACTTGCGCCGGGAGGCGCCACTTCGGGGACTTCTCATTACGATTCAATACGATCAAGCTCTCCTCAGCGGCCCCCCCTTTTCAATCAGCCACGACGAAGTGGTGCGGCTTTATGGAGATCGATTTAAAATTCGCACTCTTCACGAGACCCTTGAGAAGGGTTCGATCCGTTCGGTAAAACTTGACCTCGTTGAGCGAGCGTATGAGCTCACTGCCACGTGAGCTTGACACTCCTAGCCTTGAATTCTGCGTAGCTTGGCTCAGAATATAACTGTGAAAAAAATTTACACACTGTTTGGTCTATCGCTACTGGTGGCATCGTTCGCTAACGCTGAAGCAGAGCTTCCTGATGGACCGCTCTACAAATGGCCCGGCCCGCCTCCGATCCCTAGCGAAAACCCTTCAACACCTGAGAAGATTGAGCTCGGAAAGAAGCTCTTTTTCGATACACGCCTCTCCAAAGCCAACAAAGTCTCGTGCAACTCGTGCCATAATGCAATGAAGGCCGGAGATGACGGTTTGCCGCGATCTCCCGGGCACGAAGGCAAACTCGGCGGACGTAACTCGCCCACGGTTTTCAATTCCGCCTACTGGTCTGTCCAGTTCTGGGACGGCCGAGCACCGTCTCTCGAAGAGCAAGCGAAAGGACCGCTCATTAATCCGATCGAAATGGGTATGACTAACCATGATGTCGTAGTTGACATCGTCTCGACGGTGCCTGCGTACATCCAAGAATTCGAAAAGGCCTTTGGTCCTGGAAAAGTCACCATCGATAAACTCGTGAAGGCCATCGCCGCATACGAACGCACACTCATTACTCCCAACAGTCCCTATGACCGCTTTGTCGCAGGCGACAAGGCCGCTCTGGGAGCGGCTGCCAAGCGTGGTTGGAGCAAGTTTGGCCAAATCGGTTGTACCACTTGTCACAGCGGCCCCATGTTCAATGGGCCTGCGATGGCGATGGGAACTGGATTTTATCAAAAATTCCCAATGATCCCGGATCCAGAGCTCGACAAGAAGTATCGCTTGACTGAGGATACTGGACGCCACGCGGAAACAAAGCAGGAGTCCGATCGAAACCTTTGGCGCGTCCCTAGCTTGAGAAACGTAGCAATCACCGCTCCTTACTTTCATACGGGTTCGGTCGCCTCGCTGGAGGACGCCGTACGCGTGATGGCAAAAACTCAGCTCAATAGAACACTCGAGCCCAATGATGTTGACGATCTCGTCGCGTTTCTAAAGTCGCTGACAGGCGAGAGACCCAAGCAGACGAAGCCCAAGCTGCCACCCAACCCAAAAGCTTCATAAGCTTGCTCGTGCGGTTCGAACATCCAGGTGTCGTGTTCATAGCCGAAAGAGCCTTAAGAGTTCCTTGAATGAATGATAGATTCTGAAGGGAGTTCTCGAGAGTTGAGTGGACCCAAACCCAACATGGGGTTAAGTTTGGAGGGTGAAAAAGCACCGGAAACTCATCTTACTGGTCCTCCTCGCCGCAACATCTATTGCCGCGTTATCGGTTTATCGGCAAAAAAGCAGCTATGACATTGCTTACCCGAAAACAGGCGAAATCACCGAAGCTGTCTACGGCCTCGGCACTGTAAAGTCGAATCGCAGGTATGAAGTAATCATCGGCGTACTCTCCACGGTGCAAAAGCTCTATGTCCAGGAGGGAGCTTCCGTTTCTAAGGATCAGCCGCTGATTCGTTTCGAAGAAGGCAGCCTTTTTCGTGCGCCATTTGCTGGCACGATCACCTACGTCAAAGTCCGGGAGGGCGAGACCGCCCTCCCTCATGCGCCTACCATCAAGCTCGAAGACCTCAGCGATCGATACATCGAGCTTTCGTTCGAGCAACAGGCTGCTTTGAGGATCAAGAAAGGCCAGCCGGCAAAGGTCTCTTTTGAGTCACTGCGAGGCAAGGTCCTGAGCGGGCAAATCAGCGCGTTGTTTTCGAGAGAGTCTGAGTTTATCGGCCTCGTTTCCGTCAATGGACTGGATTCGAGCGTGCTTCCCGGGATGACAGCCGACGTGACTGTCGAGATCGGCCGGATTCCTGACGCCACTCTTATCCCTCTCAAGGCCATTCAGAACGGGATGGTCACTGTCAGAAAAAAGGGCGAGCGGTGGCGCAAAGTAAAAGTTGAGATTGGCCATATCGATGGTCTTTATGCAGAGGTGCTGCACCAAGCGCTCTCGCCCGAAGACGAGGTCCGCGTTCCGCGCGCGCCGCAAGGCAAATAGGACGGGGCATGTTCTTTCTCTCATGGCGCCAACTCATTGCCCGAAAAAAACAGACCGTGCTGATCCTCCTCGGAATCAGCCTCGGAACCCTGCTTTTTGTGGGCATCTCGGGAGTACAACTCGGGATGCGCCAGTACATCTCCGAACAGCTGCTCAACAATACTGCGCACATCTTGATTTCTGGAGCGGACCGAGTCGTTGATCCCGAGGAGGTCACCGAGACGTTTTATAGCGATGCCGCTCGCGTGCGATGGATCACCGCTCCGTACGGGCGCAGAGGTGAGGTCCGACTACAAAACTACGCCGGGTGGAGAGACCGACTCAGCCAAGATCAGGACGTCGTAGACTTCTCGCCCCGGTTGAACGTGCACGTGGTCGGTACGAACGGAAAGTTCTCGGCCGCTCTCAACTTGATCGGCACGGTCCCGGAGCGACAGCTCCGCATCACGTCAATCGAGAGCTACATGCGCGCGGGCTCCTTTAAGGACCTCAAAAACGAGAATAGCATCGTCGTAGGCAGCGGCGTCGCCAAGGACCTGGGCCTCAAGGTTGGCCAGACGCTCGACCTGACCGCGGGCAAAGGCACGCCGCGACCATTCAGGGTCGTGGGTTTCGTCCATTTCGGCAATGAGCAGATTGATAGGTCGATCGCGTTTGGAGAACTAAACGATGTCCAGGCGCTCGCCAAGGCGCCGGGGCGGGTGAGCGAGGTGGCGGTCGCAGTTTACGACATGGACAAAGCCGCCGAGATCGCCGCGAGATGGAAGGTACTGAGCGCGGACAAGGTCCAAGACTGGCAGGAAGCCAATCAGATCTTTATGGAGATGATCCGGATGCAAGACTTCGTCCGCTATTTCATCACGATTGCGATCCTGATCGTGGCAGCCTTTGGGATCTACAATGTCCTGACAATCATGATCACTCAGAAAAGGCGCGAGATCGCGATCCTTCGCGCCATCGGGTACGCCCCCGGACGGATCCTTGAACTCGTACTTTACCAGGGGTTGGTGCTCGGGGTTTCCGGTGGTGCAATCGGCCTGCTCTTTGGATTTCTGCTCTGCCTTTGGGCAGGCAGCATCAACTTTGGCTTCGAGATCGGCGGCAGCAACCATCTGCTCATCAGCTATGACTGGAAGATCTACGCGACCGCGTTCATTTCGGCCAACCTCTCTGCTTTGATTGCTTCGTACATCCCAGCTCGCGCGGCCAGCCGGATGACTCCCATCGAGATCGTGAGATCCGACGCATGATCGAGTGTCAAAACGTCATCAAAGAGTTTGGTCACCCTACCCAGCGCGTACTGCATGGGTTGAGTTTTTCGATCGCCGACGGGGAATTCGTATCCATTTCTGGACGCTCCGGGAGCGGCAAAAGCACACTCCTCTATCTCATCAGCACACTCGATGCTCCCAGCTCTGGTCAGGTCCTCATAGACGGGACTGACGTTGCGATGATGAAAACTGAAGCGCTTCATAAGTTTCGAAATCTCCACGTTGGCTTCGTTTTTCAATTTCATTACCTGTTGCCTGAATTGACCACGCTGGAGAACATCCTCCTTCCTGCGCGCAATCTGGGAAGAACCCAAGAGAGGACGCCCTACGCCTTGAAGTTGATGGAAGAGATGGGCATCGGGGCTCACGCTCGTAAGCTTCCGGGCGAGATGTCGGGCGGTGAGCAGCAGCGCGTGGCGATTGCGCGCGCTCTCATTATGGAACCCCGGTATGTCTTTGCTGACGAGCCTACGGGCAATCTCGATACCACCAATGCGGGCATCGTCATGTCGATGCTCAAGCGGGCCAATAGCGAGAAAAAAACCACCCTGTGCCTAGTGACGCATGACCCTCAGTTCTCGGCCATGGCAGGCAGGCAAATCCATCTGGTAGATGGCAGGATCGCCTAATCGATCAACAAAGCATGAAGGGAGCAGGCCCTAAGACCCGCCCCCAACCGCTTACTTGCGTTTGGCGATGCTGCCGTCGACGGGATTGAAGTAGATTTCGATGTTCTTCCCATCTTTGTCAGTTCCATAAATTTCGTAACAAGATCCTGGCTGCTTGAACTTTCGGATTTTATAGCCTTCTGCCTCGGCCTTCTTCTTGAAGTCCTCAACACTCATCCATTTTTCTTTGGGCTCATCAGTGCAGTTCTTAGCTGCTTGTGCCACTCCGCTGCTCAGCACCACCAAGCTCATCATCGCGATCAATGTTTTCATTTGTGTAGCCTCCGTAGACTATTTAGGGGCGAGATTGCTCCTGCCACCACAATGAAGGTTTTCTAAGATTTTGATAGTGTGCAAATGCTGTAAGACCCGGAATTCGCATGACATACGGCAAATGCCCGATGCGCAATTGAGCGAGAAAGCGCAGAATAAGAGGCAACAAAGTATTGCAATTAGATGGGAGACAAATATGAGAACAACCAAATCAAAAGTATACGACTGGCCAACCCGTTTATTTCATTGGTCTTTTGCTGGACTGTTCGTGGGGACCTTCTTGATTGCAAAAACCATCGACGATGAGTCGCCGGCTTTCTCCTACCATATGCTGCTCGGGCTCACTCTCTCTGGGACGGTCGTCCTTCGGATCCTCTGGGGCTTAATCGGCAGCAAATATGCGCGTTTTTCTTCGTTCGCCTTGATGCCCTCAGAACTTTTCCACTATTTCAAAAGCCTGTTGTTTGGTCACACAGCGCGGCGCCTGGGTCACAATCCCGCCTCGAGCTGGGCCGCGTTGATCATGATGACGCTTGCTATAGGCCTTGGCGTCACGGGGTATCTCATGACCTCGGGTGGCGACAAGGAGGCCATTGAAGAGATCCATGAGCTTTTCGCGAATGCGTTTTTAGTGACAGCGATCTCTCACGTTGCAGGAGTGCTGCTCCACACGATTAGGCATCGAGACGGCATCGCTCTGAGCATGATTCATGGAGGCAAAACACCAATCGAAGGCGAGTCACCAATCACTCATTCTCATGCTGGTGCCGGCCTCATATATATCGCGATCGTCGGAGTGTTTGCCTTGCACCTAACCAAGAATTACGATCCCGGCACGAAGAGGTTAAACCTTTTTGGAAGCACGCTCCAACTTGGAGAATCCGACAATGGCGAGCACTCGAAGTCAGATGACTAACAAGATTGAGGCTAGAAAATGAACCAAAGAGAACGATCGCTCATAGCTCTAATCCTAGCAACTATCGTTGTATTGGTCACAACTGATCTCTTCACGGACTTCAGCGAAGGCGCTCGTTGGTGGCACCTGTTGGTTGAAGCTTCGGTCGCGCTTGCAGCTCTGATTGGGATTTTCTTATTGTACCGCGGATCAATTGCACTCAAGCATTCGCTTGAGACTGAAAAGAAAATCTCCAAAGAGCTTCAGGTCGAGGCCGAAAAATGGCGATCGCAATCTAAGAAGTTCATAGCAGGCCTTAGTCAGGCAATCGACTCTCAGCTCTCCTCTTGGAAGCTCACCGACTCCGAGAAGGAAGTGGCCTTCTTGCTTCTCAAGGGGTTAAGTCTCAAAGAAATCGCAGAAATCAGAAACACCTCGGAGAAGACCGCTCGCACTCAAGCCATAGCGATCTACGCAAAGTCAGGTCTGGCTGGTCGATCAGAGCTCTCAGCATTTTTCTTAGAAGATCTATTGATGCCTCAATAAAAAGGTGTTCGAGTCATTTGCCAAACGAACTGCGACGCCTTGAAACTAAAGTGTGCTGAGAAGTGCTTGGCTAACCCAAGTCATATATCTAGGCCGGCAACGTCATAATCAGTGGCGCATGCTCAGTAATCACGATTGTGTGCTCGTACTGCGCAGTAAAAACTCCCGGATTCGTTAACAAAGTCCAGCCGTCACCTTTCTCGAAAACTTCGCGAGCGCCCGACGAAACGAAAGGCTCAATCGTGATCACTTGATTTTTCTTCAAGATACGTTTGTCACGTTTGTCGTAATAGCCCGCAATGAATCCGGGTGCTTCATGAAGCGCTCGGCCGACGCCATGGCTCCCAAGGTTTTCAATGACAGTAAATCCGTTTCTGACCGCCTCAGTCTCAATCGCATAGCCGATCCGATTGAGCCTCGCTCCCGCGCGCGCTTCTAGCATCGCGCATTCAAGAGCACGCTTAGCAGCTGTACAGATTCGCTGATGAAGCTGCGACTCAGGTGGAATAATAGCTGACCCCCCTGTATCGGCAAAATAGCCATCCAGCTCGGCTGAAACATCGATGTTTACAAGATCTCCCGCTTTAAGAACTTTTGAGCCAGGAATACCATGCGCAGCCTCTTCATTGACGCTGATGCAGGTATGACCCGGAAAATTATACGTGAGTTTTGGCGCAGACCGAGCCCCATTCACGGAAAGAAACTGACCACCCAGTGCATCTAACTCTTGCGTCGTGATGCCCGGCTCGAGTTTGGATTGCATATGCTGAAGGCAACGGGCGACAATTCGGCCGATTTTGCGAAGAGCTTCTAAGTCTTTTTCGGAGTTGATCGACATAGTACGAGTTTAATTGAGTCTGGTGACACGGTCACTAGCTTAATCTGAAGCGGAAAGGCCTTAGCCTGGAACTGAAGCAGACGCCGTGTTCCCTGAAGTCCCTAGAAAAGGTGTACGAAATCGCGCCGATCTGGCGTAACTTCTAAATCTTGAAAAAATCCAAAGAGAAACAATGGGCGCCCTCCTCCTTGGATTCTCGAATGACGGTCCTTACTTCTTCGATGGTTTTGACGAGCAACGCCTTGATGCGATTGATATCGGCGTCAGCAATCGTCACCGCGGACGAATAGTGAAGATCTGTGCTGAAGGTTTCTTTCTCTAACGAAGCGATTGCACGCATTCTCCAATTAGTATGAAACTTAGATATAAGCGGAGAGTCACTTCCGAGATGGATTCGAGTTGTACCGATCTCAAAGCGCCCCTTCTCTTTTTTTATAGCAAGCCCGATTGAGGTCAGAAATTCGAGCACTTCATTGACACGCTTAGCGGATACGCCTAAGTACCGACTGATTGCTTCTCCGCTTTGATATTTTTCTATCGAAAGCATCACGTGCACTGCACCGTAAATCCAAGAACTATAAAAAATAGCTTGATCATCAAGAGAGAGACCGGCCTTCACGCCAAGGCGCTCTTTTAAGATTAATCTCTTCTCGAGAATTGCCTGAATCTGACCTTCCAACCGTTTTCTGAGCGCCGCCGTTCCAGCGCGGTCAAACTGAACGAGCAGCAAAAAGAAATTTGCCTCTTCTTGCGTGTGGCCAAAGTACTCGTTAACGCCCTCGGCCTGCTCAAAGCTCAGATGAGAACTGCCTCCCAGCACTTGAGAAATGTGGGAAACCGTAGCCCCAAGAGCGTTAGCCAGCGCCATGCGCACTCCGCGACCACCCTTCGGTTTTGCCGCAATGATAGCCCGCAAATAGGCCTTATATTCTCTATAATCGAATATGTCTTTCTTCATAAGTTACATATTATTATCAACATTCGATTCATAAATGATGAATATTCTAACCAGTTCGTCATGAAAACAATTTGTTAGTCAACAAAGAGATCTGACATAGTCGCTTCGACGTACTTAAAATTGTCGTCTTGAAATTAAAGCAGAGGAAGGAAAACAAATGAATAACCAACCTAACGCAGAACGAAAGTCGGAGCGTGAACTCGTCTCCTCCCGCACCATCAGCGGGTCCCCAAGTCTCGTGTTTGAGGCTTGGACCAATCCTGAGCACTTTAAGAAGTGGTGGGTGCCAAAATCAGCCCCCATAACACTTGCATCCTGTGAAATAGATGTTCGCACCGGCGGAACATACCGTCTTGTGTTCAGTGCTGGGGATCAGAGTGCGGAGTTTTTTGGCAAGTATCTCGAAGTAACTCCATACTCGCGTTTGGTTTGGACCAACGACGAAGGAGGAGTAGACGCCGCTACCATTACCACAGTGACCTTCGAAGAAGTGGATGGCGCGACCTTAGTGATCGTAAGCGATCTATATCCATCAAAGAATGCACTCGATGACGCCATTGCCACAGGCTATAGCGGCGCTATGCCTGAACAGTTGGAGCAACTCGAGCAGCTCATTGTTAACCAAAAAAACGTTTAATCCTAAAAATCTCTGTGCTCAGAAGTCACTGATTTTTCAGCCGCAGAAAACTCAGGGAGTTTCTATGGTTTCCAAGGTGAGACACTTTTTCACTCGATGCCCTCCAAATTATACGGTCATCGCCAACCATCGCGCTATGTAGCGACTCGTTTCGCTATGAAATTGTTGAATTGCAGCTTCAGAGCGTCTGTTCTTGAGATACGACAGCCCAATCGAGTGGGGCGCCAGATCCACAACAAACCCACCTCATGGCACTTTAAGCAGTAGACCGCGCGAAAGATCTTCCCAAAGCCCTACTTTTGCTACGCAGATGCTACGCGCGGACGTAGCTTCGCCTGCCGCTTTTTTGCAGCTATCGGAAAATATTGATTTTAAAGAATTTAATGGCGGACCCGAGAGGATTCGAACCTCTGACCTTCGCATCCGTAGTGCGACGCTCTAATCCAACTGAGCTACGGGTCCAGGAGTGAAACGATAAGGGGTGTTGGATACACTAGTTGATCTGGTGCCGCAATAAGAGAAACTATTTCTCCAAAATTTCAATCGAATCGAGCGAGTTTAACAAGATCTGAGGGTTGGCCTGGTTAGGGTCGACCTCATTGAAAATGCCAGTTGCCTTTACACGGACCCGGGTGCTGATGAGCTTATTGCGACCATTCACATACGCAGTAGGATGGCGATCCCAAGCCTTTTGAAGAGCCTCTCTGATTTTCGTGAATAGTGCCGGATCTTCAAAATTGACGAGCGTGTATTGACGCTTAAGTCCTGATTGCAGCTCTTCTAGGACCGCAAAGATATTGAACTTCACGATCGGGCTCTTGGGAAACAAGACCAGCGCGCCCTCGATCGACCCCTTCTTGCCATGCTTATCCTTAATTGCCTCAAGAACCTGAACCGGTTGGGGAGCCGTCTCATTGAGCTTGAGATGCATGGGGCGATCGGGATCAGTCTGGATACCAATGCTTAATTTTACGATATCTCCACGATAAAGCTTCTCCGTCAGAGCACCGTTTTGCACGAAAATCGGTAGGACCGCGTCCTTATACTCGACCACCAAAACGTGACCATCCGAGTGTACAGCATGAACGATAAAGTCAGCGCTATCCTGATTCAAAAGCTCATCAGGCAGGCGGGCTTCATAGCTATAAGAAGAAGACGGATAGGCAGTGCTGTACTTCTTGATCACATCAAGAGAAGTCACCTTGATGTGCTTCTGCGGGCTTGGATTCTTGAGAAAAGATCCTTTGACTCGAATGCGATCGTGGCGATTCAGCGTCCCGAGCTGGGTAGTCACTGCAGGCTCATAAGACACGAGCGACATCTCAACGTAGTCAAAGAAGTCAGTCGGATTGCGATAAGTAAAAACAAAAAGCCCCTGCCCCACTGCGGAGCCATGGACTTCACCTTCGGCGCCAGTCGTGGCAAGTTTTTGTTCGATTTCCTTGAAATCGATGGCATGCGCGCAAGAAGCCGAAAAAATCAAAGATCCCAACCAAAAAACATAAAGGCTAAGCCGTGTCATTTTTCCAGAACTAGCACTGGCTGAGCGACGGGTCTAGAGGGCCTGTGTAGAAAACTGAGTTCAGCACCTCGCTCGGGCCTGTTTCTCATGCGGCACAAAGATTCGCCCTGCGAAATCTATGGGTGGGTTAATTATATTCGACGCATTAAATCTAGAGCCCCCCGTTCTGGGCTTTTTGAGTCGCCCAAACCTCGCACGTGCGACACCAAGCGCGTTTTCAACAGCCCCATGGCAGAGAAATTTTGAATTTTTTTCACAGAAAGAGAGCCACTCCGCTCCCGACCTGAATGGAGGTGTGAAAAAGGGACCTTTTTTGACACGACAAGTCAACTCCGGAATAATGTCGATTTCGCCTCAGAGACCGACTGATTTTAGTTGGCCCATTCATTGCTCAACGGGAGGCACTGTGTCTGAGCATTGTTATTAACCCTGATTTAAGAGGTCTCAAATGAAAGTCATGAAACAGTTCGGCCTGATCGCACTCTGCGCATCGGCACTCTTGGTAACGAAAGCCCCTGCCTTCGCGGATACAACCGATGTCGAATCCGATGTCACTCTTGAGCAATTCAGCTCAGATGATCGAAATGAACTAGACCTGGACTCCTTGACTGATGCCTCTGAGTTGGACGACTCCGAAGAAAGCGTCGAGGCTTCTACCAACGGTCCTCGCTTACACCCTCGCCCACGCGCCCCACGCCGAGTCATCTTGCCACGTCCAGCTCCTCATCGCCGGATCGTCCGCCCTCGTCCTATTCACCCTCCAGTGATTGTTCGCCGCCCTCCTGTATTTCGTAGTTACCCTCGCCCTCTGCCTCATTACTGGGAATGCTTCTCCGAAAATGCGTACGGCCAGATCTTCCGCGCTACCGGCCGCAGCTTCCGAAGCAGGGTGATCCAAAACTTTGCGGTTAACAGCTGCTTACGCTCCGGCGTGAACTATGGTTGCCGCCCAACGGGTTGCCGCTAAGCCTCTCGCTAAGACTCTCTGATCAACTGCTGTTTGATCACATCACCGCCGAACCATCGCCGCAAAGCTTGGCTCGGCGGTTTTATTTTGTAGAGGCCCATCGGGTTGGCTCTTTAGCAACAAACTAGGCCTTGAGTTTTCTCACCCTGATGAGTTGCCGTCTGTCATTCGATCGGGATTTAGAGCCTGGCAAAACTAAGCACCTCTCAGAGACGCAAAAAAGCCAGGCCCCGCAAACGCGGAACCTGGCTCTTGAATGTGACTTACAGAGGGGGAACCGCTTCGCGATACCGGCCACTGATCAACGCTTTTGCCAAAAAGTCCCGGGCCTCTCGAAGCAGAATTTCTCGATAGGCCGACTGTCCATCAAGAGAGCGAGGACAGGAACCCTATAAGAGACTTCTTGGGTTTAACGAGCGATTAGTACATGCGAGTCACGGTCGTATAGAGGCGATAGTCATACTTACGGCCATTATCCGATCCAAATCCGCCTGGAGTGTATTCGCTGCAAACAGCCGAAACAACTGCTTGTTCTGAGTTCAACATCGAAACAATAGTCTGCGCGCGAACACAATTGTTGGTGTTGATAAAACCAAGCGAAGCGCTAGCTCCTACAGGAAGATCGCCCAAGAAAGTCACTTGCGAGGTCAAGCGATAGTCGTAATAACGTCCTTCGCGAGAGCGATAGCCGCCGGGCGAATAAGGGCTACATTCAGATTGCACTAAGACCTGGGGGGAGCTGAGGAGCAACACCGTTTTCTGAATGCTCTCGCAGGTGTTGGTATTGATGTTGGCGAGCGGGAGGGTGATATCTGCGTGTGCAATAGAGCCTGCCCCTAACACGCCTGCGATCGCAAAAATTCCAAACTTCTTCATAAACTTAGTTCTCCTAAAGATTGATTTCGTTCAACTTGCCGCGCGAATGTGCAAACGCAATGCCGCGAAACTTTTGAAAACACTTCCGTTGTCTCAGCGAAATCATGCAGTAAAACCACTGGCGCAGCGGGCCTCAATGCTCCTGCTTTTTTAAGTCAGGAATAAAATGGCTCCATTTACCTTGAAAAACCTATTCATTCTTTCACATCTCGCTTAATTCTAACGCGAGAGCCTTTTTCGAATAAACACTCTGGGGGAGAGTCATGAAAAACTATTCGTTCGTGCTGACCGGCGGGCTTGCTGGATTAGCACTATTGGCCGCGTCTACCTTTTGTCACGCAGTACCCATTGAGCTAGTTCAAACGGTTCCAATCGAAACATCCCTCTCTTTGCCTGGATTGCGACATACTCAAGAAGTTTGGCTAGATCTCATCAACTCTGCTCAAACGGAGATCGATATCGAGCAAATGTATGTCTCGGAGAAGACCGGCGAGCCCTTGACTGCCATCCTAGACGCGATCAAAGGTGCCGCCAAACGCGGAGTCAAAGTCAGGCTCTTGGCTGACTCCAAGTTTTTTGCGACCTATCCCGAAACGGTCCAAGAACTAGGTCGGCTCCCCAACATCCAATCTGCCACGATTGACTTCTCCCGACTGGGTGGGATTCAGCATGCTAAATTTTTTGTCGTGGATCGCAAACGCAGCTTCATAGGCAGCGCTAACTTTGATTGGCGTGCGTTGAACCATATTCATGAAATCGGCCTAAAAATCGACGACGCACGCGTGGCGAGTCAGCTAATGTCGGTTTTCGAGCGCGACTGGAATCAGCGCACTATGCAAGGGGAGCAAAAAATAGAAGCTGCGGCGGCCCCAAAACCCGAGCCCACTTCTATACCGGCACTTACAGATATTGTCGTCGATGCAACCCCAGAATCAGCAAACCCCGCTGGCATGGCTTTCTCGCAGAAGGTGCTAGTCGACCTCATCGCGTCGGCGCGCAAGTCGGTGAGAATCCAGATTTATAACTACAGCCTCAAAGGAAAGAACGGCAAATGGACCGTCATTGACTCGGCTCTCCGCAAAGCCGCGAGCCGAGGTGCAAGGGTACAACTCCTAGTAGACGCAGTGGCATTAAAAAAATCGAAAGCCGACCTCGTGGCTCTAGCGAAAGCACCTGGGATCGAAGTTCGTATCGTGAAGATCCCGACGTGGTCAGGTGGCCCCATCGATTTCGCGCGCTTGATTCACAGCAAATACATGACAATCGACGCCCAAGCATCGTGGTTAGGATCAGCAAATTGGAGTCAGGAATATTTTACGAATACAAGAAACGTGGGAGTCACCACGCGTTCACCTGAAGTCACTGCCACGCTCAATCAGGTTTTTGAGCTGATTTGGGAAAGCGCCTACGCCTCTCCGGTAAAACTCTAACCTAGCCAACAAACTACTGTCCGCTTGATCTCCTGAGGATCACCTTGGGGGGATGGGGAGTTATTTTTTCGGCAGATGGGGCGGCCTCTTTGGGGGTTCGCTTACGCTCCGGTTTGTCTTCACCTGCAAGAATCTTCGCCCACTCTTCGCGAGTCGGCGCCGTGCGCTCCTCTGCCCAACTCTCACGATGATTCATCATGGGCACATGCGCATCCCAACATGAGACTCCGCAGAAGATCAGGCCCGTGCGCTTGCGATTGCAAGTGGAGACGTTGCAAACCCAGTACTTTTCTCTAAAGCGGACTTCTTTCTTGCAGCTATTGCAGCGGCGCCAAATATTCGAAGTAGAATCCATAGAGTTCATTCTATAGGACCAGTAGAAAAACCGAAATGCTCGAGAAATGAACTCACATCAAGAGGCGCTTCTCCATAAGAGCGGTAACTGTTTTAGTCAGATCTAAACAACAGGAGTCGCAGTCACTTCATTACATATATAATTTAGTCCACTATTTGAATCGATATCATTACAGTCGGTTAGACTTAGATTATTAGCGTTAAAATTCCTGCCGAAATTGTTGTTCACAATAGTCAAAGCATACACTATAACGCGCCGCAATGGTCTCAATCCCCCAAACTTTGAGGTGTTCTATGCTCGGGAGAAAGCAATGGATCCTTGCGGCGGTCGCGCTTTTCAGCGCTCACGAAAGTGCATTTGCGCAAGATTGGGGCAATCTCGAAAGGCTTGTGGACTTCACTGAACGCAAGCAACCGATAGTCAACCTTCGCCTGATCGAATCGATGGGTCTGGGTACACACGAATTATCTGAAAGGCCTTGGTCCGACAGCTTCTGGCCCGACGTCAAGGGTTCGATCGCAGTTCCATACATTGATGGTGGTTTTTTAAGTCCACTTGGTTGGCAGTCTCTCAGCCCCAATCGCAGCAAGCTTCACGGCCGCTCGGCGGCTTACCTTGAACAAGCGATCACCGATACTTTTAGCGATACCCAGCTAAACAACATGGCCCCTTCTGAGAAGTACGACTACTTGTTAGGCGACAAAAACTTTACCCTCACCAATCAAGTCATCAAGATGGTCGATCAGCGCTCGGACATGGATCTCACGACTTATTGGACCGGTGTTTGTCACGGTTGGTCGCCCGCTGCTCTCAAACTGCCACGGCCTCAACACTCCTTTGAGATCACTGCCGCTAACGGCAGAAAAATCACCTTTTACCCTGCAGACGTCAAAGCACTTGCAAGCTTTCTCTGGGGCAAGACCAACGCACAAGCTTCGACTAAGGTTGAAGGTTGGCAGTGCCAGACAGGCGCGAGCACCAATAAACACGGTCGCCTCATCGACCCGCGGTGCTTTGACGTGAATCCATCGTTCCTTCATCTTGCGATGATCAATCTGATTGGCCTCGAAAACCGCGGCTTCATCATGGACCGCAACTACCGCGGCGAAGTGCAGAATCAGCCTGTGTTCAAATACTCCGTATCCTACTTCGACCCAACTCGACGTCGCCCAAGCTCTACCAAGTCCTTTAGCGAAGCGAAGGTTGTTTACAGCAGAAGATTCGCCGATCCATTCCGTCCTTTCCGCTCACCCAAGATCAAAGGGCTCGTCGGCGTCGAACTGAAACTTTGGTACATGAAGGAAAACGGACCTAACCACCTCGCGACCGATGGCCCTAGCAACGACAAATACACTGAATTCAAAACCCGCTACGATCTCGAGCTCGATGAGAACGACAACATCGTCGGCGGCGAATGGCGCGAATTCGACAGCACCACTTCAAAGACTCTGGTCGAGCAGCTCATGTACAACCACCCCGACATGATTTGGCTGCCCAGCAAGAACCTCAAGGCTTTCTCCGTTGCCGATCCTATCGAAGTCTGGACCGGAGAGGGTGAGCCTACTGCCGAGTTCTTATCTAGAACCGCCAATCAGCCTAAGTGGGACGGCAAAGGCGCCGCGCCTCAGGAATGGCTCGAAGCTCAACTCAAGGCATCGATCAAGTCAGCTAAGTTCCAGGTCTTCGAAAACCAACGCAAAGACATGCTTGCTCCGATGCCAGTTGCCAGCATCGTCGACATGCTCATCGCGCGCTCAAGAGAATAAAGACTTCAGATTTAAAAAAAGAGGATTTAATAAATGCTCAAAAATAAGAAGCTCATTTTTACCGCTGCCGCCTTGATCATCTCTCAAGGAGCTCAGGCTCAAGACTGGGGCGACCTCCCCAAGCTGCAGGAGTTCTTCCAGCTCAATGCTCCACTGACAAATCGCCACAGGATCGAAAGTCCAGTCACCAATCTCTTGGTCATGGACTCAATGGGCTTGAAAAAAGCTAAACTGAGCTTTCAGCCTTGGTCTGACACCGCTTGGAATGACGTCAGAGGCTCAATCGCAACCCCCTATGCGAGTGGCGCCTTCATCAATCCGCTTGGCTGGTCCCTGTTCAGCCGCCCCGCCGTCGTGAGCCGCGTCGAAGAGCATCAGAAAGACTTCGACACTCTCTCTGACGAACAGCTCGATCAATTGTCTCCGTCCGAAAAATACGACTACCTTCTTGGCGATAAAAACCTCACCCTCACCAATCAAGTCATCAAGATGGTCGATCAGCGTGCGAAAATGGATTTGACCGCGTCTTGGACCGGCGTCTGCCACGGCTGGGGCCCGGCATCGCTCACCCTGCCACGACCAGAGAACGCTTTCGAAATCACAGCTGCGAACGGACGCAAGCTGACCTTTTACCCATCAGACGTCAAGGCGCTTGCCTCGTTCCTTTGGGGCAAATCCAATGCACAGGCATCTACCAAGGCTGAAGGCTGGCAGTGCCAGACGGGTGCTAAGACCAACAAGCATGGCCGCTTGACCGACCCCCGTTGCTTCGACGTCAATCCGTCGTTTTTCCACCTCACTATGGTCAATCTCATCGGGATCGACGACCGTGGTTTTGTGATGGATCGCAAATATCGCGGAGACGTCTTCAACCAGCCCGTCTTTAAGTATGAGTACAAGTTTTACAACGTGACCAAGAAGTTTGGTCCGACGGGAATCACCATCGACGAAGCTCGCGTCCCCTACTCACGCAAAATTACTGATCCGTTCCGCCCCTTCCGCTCTCCAAAAATCGCAAGCCTCATCGGCGTCGAAACCACGGTTTGGTATGCTCAAGAAACCAGCCCAGACCACAAGCGTACCGATGGACCAAGCGATGACAAGATCGAGTCATACACCATGCGTTACGACCTTGAGCTGGATGCCCAAAACAACATCGTCGGCGGTGAGTGGCGCGAGTTTGACGACACCAGCAGTAAGACTCTCTGGGACCAAGTCGCTTACCAACACCCTGATATGGTTTGGATGCCTAGCAAGAAACTCAAGGCATTCTCTAAAGCTGACCCAATCGAATACTGGCTCGGCGACGGTGCTCCTGACGCTGCGTTTTTGGCCAGAACGGCCAATCAGCCTAAGTGGGATGGCAAAGGTCATCCACCGAAAGATTGGCTGGAAGCTCAGCTAAATGCATCTATCATTTCGGCTAAGAACGAAGTCTTTGAGAATCAACGCAAAGACATGCTGGCTCCAATGCCAGTCTCCAGCATCGTCGACATGCTGATCGCTCGTTCGAGAGAAAAGTAATAAAATGTCGGCGCTCCGCGGCGATTGATCGTCCGGAGCACCTATTTTCTTCTAAGCCTTTCTTAGCTATCTTGGCAGCCATGAAAAGCGCTCAAGCTCAATTGTGCGAACTGAATAGAGACACGCTACGAATGCGCGTGTACCTTACAGCCATATGCAGCCAGGAGGCGAAACATGACGTTTGATGCTAGTACTCGTAAGAAAATCGAATCTCCCACTCCTCGAGCAAGCCACGATACGGCAACGCCACCTAATCTCTTGGCGTTTATGCTCAAGGACTGGAAAAAGCCATCCGGCAAGATGCCTGCTCCTGTGCGAGATGCTGCTAGTTTTAAACAAAGACGCGAGCGTCTCTCGTCCAAGTTTCCGGGACAAGCGTTGCTTATCCCCACGGGACATCTCAAGGTTCGCGCAAACGACACGTTTTATCCATTTCGCGCCGGCACTGATTTTTATTACCTAACTGGTAATCTTGAGCCGGATTGCGTGCTCCTGATGATCCCGGAAACAGGCGGTCATCGTACTGTTCTTTTTGTGGAACCTAATCCAGGAAAAACTGATCCGACATTCTTTACAGATCGCGTAAAGGGCGAGCTCTGGGCAGGAGCACGCCTAGGAGTGCCTGAAAGCCGCGTTCTCTATGGAATCGAAGACTGCCGCCCTCTTACGGAGCTGAACGCAGTCACGAAGCATGTGGTTCAATCAGCCCCTAAGGGCTTTAGGATTTTACGGGGGTTCTCAGAGTCACTTGAGCGCGGCCTGCCCACCAGCGGTCAACAGGCCTCTCTTGATCAAGAACTAGCTACCGCGCTCTCAGAAATGCGTCTTCTCAAGGACAAGCAGGAGGTTCGCGAGCTATCGCGCGCGATCGCGGCTACCAAGCTAGGCTTTGAGGATGTGATCAAACGCCTTAAAACCGCTAAAAGCGAACGTGAGCTCGAAGGCGTTTTCTTCACTCGCGCGCGCATGGAAGGCAATGACGTCGGTTACCACTCGATCGTCGCCTCCGGGGCGCACGCTTGTACGCTGCACTGGGGCCGCAACGATGGCGTTCTCAAAAAAAGCGACATGTTGCTGCTCGATGCCGGCATCGAAGGTCAGACGCTCTATACGGCAGATATCACCCGCACCTTGCCTATGGGTGGACGCTTCAACAAAGAGCAACGCGAAATCTACGAACTTGTCTTATCAGCGCAACGAGCCGCGTTCAAAGCAGTCAAGCCTGGCAACGACTTTATGGACCCCAACCACGAGGCGATGAAGGTTTTGGCTCACGGTCTCGAACGCCTGGGCATTCTCGGCGTCTCCGCTGAAGAGGCCTTGCGCGAAGAAAATCAATTCTACAAACGCTATTCACTTCACAACGTCAGCCACATGCTGGGCTTGGACGTGCATGATTGCGCACAAGCACGCGCCGAGACTTATAAGTTTGGCAAGCTGCAGCCTGGCATGGTTCTCACGGTAGAGCCCGGGCTTTACTTTCAACTCGATGACATGACTGTCCCTGCCAAGTACCGAGGCATCGGCGTGCGCATCGAAGATGACGTGGTTGTCACCGAAAAGGGAATGCGCAATCTGTCTGCGTCGATTCCGGTCGAAGCAAAAGATATTGAGCGATGGATGAAAGCTCTCTGGAAACGCGCTCATTCTTAGAGCGTTCTGACTTCAACGAATTGACGCAACCCATCTATGGGAGTTGTTTGCGCGCCTGGAAGCGGGCTGGTACAACTTGAGCGTAGTCGCGAACCATAAACCTCAACACCGCTAGTGGGTGAGCCAACTAACCCACTCACATCAAGGAGATTTCTCATGAAGTTCTTCCTTTTCGCGTTTCTTGCTCTAGCGGCTATTCCAATCCAAGCTCGTGCACTAGACGACTTGGACGAAGAACTAGTCCCTGCCGAAGAGCTTTCTACTCAGCTCGATGAATTCGAATCTGAGTCCGACCTTGCGATCATGAACGAGTTAGAAGAGTTCGACGAATTCAGACCGCCGCACCGTCCGCCTCCTCGTCGTTCGCCGCCTCCTCCTCACCGCAGACCTCCGCCTCCCCGCAGGCCTCCGCCCCCTCGCCGACCTCCACCGCCGCCTCGGCCTATGCAGTACATCTGCTACTCCCAGGACCTCAGTGGATATCGGTATAGCTATGTGGATGTGTCGCCTCGCTGGGCACAGGAAGGCGCACATAACCGCTGTGTCGCGCATTCCAATGGCCCTTGCTCGGATTTAGGGTGCCGTCGCTACTGATTGCTGACCGAATGCAAAATTGAGAACCCGGATCAGGACTCGATCCCGATCCGGGTTTTTTTTGCCAATTGCGGCCATCACTGACGAAGCATGGACCGCCAATTGCTGAAGTTCGTTTGGCGCGCGATTTCGCACTGGCTGTCGGTCAGACCACTCGTGTTGGATCCGATATACGCATTCATCAAGTTGGATGAGCTGCTGAGATGGTAGAGCCCCATATAGTGACCCAGCTCATGCCCTACGGTCATCGCATTGCGCCCGTAGTCCTTCTCAACAACAGTTCCGAATGGCCCCGATCCTGGCATCACCGTCCACGCAATCGTTCGCCCCGTCCAAGGGCCTGTGACGGCAACCAAGAACGTCGACCGATCCGAAAACTCCTTTCGAATCGACGTCAGCTCATTCTCTGAAGCCGCTCCGTAACTCAACCCAACCACCGTTGGATCCACTGACTCGTACTCCTCGAGTTGAAAGCCAATATTGCACGTGCTCCAGATCGTATTCATCTGACCCACCATGATATCTGTATCCCCTCGCGAGAGGGTAGGCGTCCCAAACTGATCTTGATAGGAAACCAGTTTGAGTCCCAAACATTGGTGATCAGGATCTGAAGAGATACAGCTCCTGGCGTCGACCGGAGGGGTGCTCGTAGGCGTCGGTGTGGGTATGGGTGTAGACGTGGGCGTTGCTGTCGGAGTGGGCCTCGGAGTCGATGTAGGAGCAGGGCCTGGATCAGTAGACCCCCCTCCCACATCTCCTGGATCCACCCCTGACGGACGACAGGCAGACAGGGCTAACAGACAAAAAAGCGACCCCACAAGAGCGGGCGCTCCCTTTTTCTTCTCTCTCACGCCGTTCCTCCTTGAAGGCGATTAAATATTACTTATGTAATACTTGGGCTATTGAGCGGAGAAGTCATCGCAAGACCTGCGCCATCAAAAACGAGCAAAAAAACAGGCCAAAAGACCTATTTCGTACCAATTACAATACACACCGTAAAAATTGCGTGTAAGTAATTTCAAACAGTGTCAGCGAGCGACAACGGAAAAACGGCAATTTTTTCCCACACTGCTGGAGACAGGGTCTGCGACCCAATTACAAAAACCGGCAACCCTTTACCGGAGCGCTTCAATCCGGACGGCAAAAACCCTGTACCCCCGAAACGCTCTAGCCAATGCTTTCTCACCGCGAGCGAATTGCTAATCAACCGTTTGCCAGCATGAGCCTCAATTTCTCTACCGGTCGTATCCCGTCCGGTCTGATGCTCGAACGCACTCACGACCTGCACGCCTGGGCGCCCCACATGATCCACGGACTGATGACCCAACACACGCGAGTACTTGGGCTTGGATCGTCCGGGTTCTCGGGACGCAAAAATGAGATCAAAGCTACCTTGAAGATAGAGCTCCTCTAGCCTGTTCAGATCATGCACATCCAATTCGATAGCTTCGATGCGAACCAGATCAAAAAGCTCGTTACAAAATGTGGCCGCCACAGGAGCCAGCCCTTCGAGTGAACCGACCTTGACTACTGAAGGCATCGACTCGCCAGCAGACTGATGGATCTCTTGTTCGAGCTTGCTAGAGGACCGCGTAAATTGTTCTGCAACTTTGAACGCAACCGGTGTCCATCCCGACTTTCTTCGCGAAGTGCGATCTAGAAGCGTGACGCTCAGCTCATTCTCGAGCTTTGCTACGATTCGCGAAAGCTGCGGCTGGCTCAAACCCACATTATCAGCGGCACTCGATAGGTTGCGATAGGCAACCGCCCGACAAAGGACGGAGAGTTCCCAATACGGCACAGGCATGAATCATCATGTATTATTTGAATATTAATTTGTCTATTATGTATTTTTTAAAGCCTGCTCCCAAAGCTACAAATCATTCACCAAGCAACCAAGCAGCTTGAAACTCGCAGGACAGCCCCAACGGGGACCATAACCCTGCACCCGTATTTTAAGGAGTCCGTCATGAAAAAGCTGAACCTCTCTCTTATCACTCTAGCCGCAACCCTCGCCATCACCGGCTCGGCTCGCGCTGATGGCTTCACCTGTAAAACAGTCGAAGGCGACCTCAAAATCAAGGTTTACAACCATACTCAACCCGAAGACGGCACCCGCAACGTAGCCGTGATGGTACTCTCCGACCCGGCCATTGGACTAGGTCGCAAGACCATCGCCCGCTTTTTGGACATCAATGAAACTCTCACCAGCTTGGGCGCAACCTACGAAGCTAACGTAGACCTCCGCTTCAACGACAGCGGCCGCAAAGGCGAGCTCGTCGCAGGCACCAAGCTCGGCCAACTCAAGACCATCGTGTTAGATCTTGAGTACTCGTACAACCAGCCTGTTCGTACAGGCGCTGTTCTTCCTGGCACCCTTGAATTGATCAAACGCGATGGCAGCACCATCAGCCGCGATCTCGAGTGCACTCGATACCTCAAGAACTAAGGACGTTTAGGCTTTAAGCCTGCTCTATCCTTGAGGAAATACTTGATCTTTAAGAGCCCCGGAGCACAATCTTTGGGGCTCTTTTTGATCAAAAAGTGATTCATAAACCAGATTAATATAGTCCTCTATTACTCTGAATTTCCACTCCCTTCATTCCTGTCCTATTGAATAGAAAGCCTTTTTCTCTCATCTATTCAGTCTTGCGTTAATTTCTTACTTTGATAGACAGCCGCTCCTACCCATCGTCAATTTTGCTCGGATTTGAGCCAGGGGGGCCCGCTGTGTGGAATCCAATTTCTAGAAAATTAGGAAAAACCCGCAAACTCACGCTCACCGGGGCTATCGCAGGGCTCTTATTTATTTGTTTCCCCTCAGAGTATCGCCAAGCCCAAGCAGGCGAAGTGCCGATGGCCGCCATACTAGAGAATGCGCTGACCTTGTATTTTGTTGAACGCCCCGAAGCGTTACCTATCTTTCGCCGCCTCTTTGGCAGCACAGAAGCTATTGAGGTTCTCTCTGCATCAGAACGACTCAACCTTCTTCAAAAGCGCTTAGAAGATCCTCGCTTGGTTGGCGAGCGCTTAGCTATAGAAACACGCCTTCGCCGAGCCGCAACGGAGCTCGAAGAATTTAATGCTTCTCGGGGCACCAAAATTCCAGAACAGCGCATGGGCTGGAGTGCTGGAGAGAAGGCAAAATTAAATGAAATTCTCGCACGCAACTTTATAGATAAGCCTCTGGAGCTAGAAGCTGGCGCAACTGGAAACCATGAGATCAAATTCTTTGAAGTAGATGCTGCCGCTGAAACTTTAGCCCTTCAAGAGGCTCAATTCGCTCGCCCAAATCTCAAGGCCGCGGGCTCGCGCGGCAAACTTCCAGACCTAGTGCCCGAGACTGCCGCACTCCCGCTCGCCGAACGCGAGATTGGCAGCAAGTCTTTCTGGGAACTCATGAACAAGGTGCAAAACTGCCAGCTCTCCTTGACCGCGGAGCAATCAATAAAGAACGGTTTCGTGAATTGGGCAGTACATACGGGGGTGGACTCCCTAGTGTCCGTTGCTGCGACAGTTGTTGCAGCCGGCTCACAAGACGTTCTGTGGAAAAACCTTCCTGCCGACCTGATTGAGGGCGCCGCCAACGAAGGCATCAACTCTGCCATCCTGACCCTAGGACAAAAAATCCCAGAAGGACAACGCTTCAAGTTGACTTGGTTCATGCTCTCGGCAGCAGGAGTTCCCCAAGCTACGGGTGGCGCGGTTTTGTATTATTTTATGCCAATTAAGGATACCGAGGGAGCTTCGGCCTACGAGGCTACAGTGCCGCGATTCGGTTACGACATGCTGTGGAACCAAGCTTATGCTCCAGTTCAGGTCAAGCTGTACGACCTGTTCTCCCGACTGCGTTGCGCTTTTCCAGGCGGAAAAGGAGCTCGCATTGTCCTGGGGACGCAAGTCGCCACTTCATTCGGGATCAACTGGGCCTACTATGGGATGAGACCGATTTACAAACGCTTGACGACTCAGCCCAGCTCGGCGGATTAAAACGCCTGCCCATACTGCACGGTAAGATAAGAAGGCGTATCTCCCTTGATTTTTTCAAGGGGTAATCCAAAGTCCACCCTCAGCACCGCCGAGTTGAACTGCGGAAACAAGATTCGAGCGCCCACTCCTACTGATGGGTGCGCGCCTAGTGCGGACACTCGATCTGCCGCTCCGCCTATGTCAAAAAACGACGCCAACCCTACAAACGTCGACAGCAACGGAAGGGGCAGCGTGCGCGCCTCGACATTGCCGACCCACAAGTTCGCACCTCTCAGGTAGCTTGAAGGGTATCCCCTTAGGCTCGTATCCCCACCGAGCGTGTCGAAGCTGCGGTTGAGATCATTGTACCGATGCGTACCCTGCAGAGCCGTATGCAACCTAAACCATGCGAGCTTAGGCGAGACATTGCGTATGGCAGCCGACACTGAGCCATTGACCCAGTTGCTTACCGAGCTGATCTCAGGTTGATATCGAATGTTGCCGCTCACGCTTGCTGTGAACAAATCGTCACTGTTCAACTGCGTCCAACTCAATGTCGAAAACGCTTGCAAGAACGCAGAGTCAAAGCCAAGCGCACGACTAGCCCAGCGAACCTCCGCAACCAGTTCGGGGCCAAGCCTATAATCTTCGGTGAGAGCGTAGGTATCGATGTCTAAGAGCTGATGAAAGTCGCTCCGATAACCTTGATACGCAAAGTAAACCATGCCCGCCTTCTCGCTCAGCGGAAGCACCGACGACGAGAAGTCCGTCAGTGTCGCAGCCAACACCGGGGTCGTGAGATCCGGCAAGCTGTAGCGTCGATCAAAGGCTCGGTAGCCAGCAGTAAAGTTGTTCTTCACCGCTCGCCCAAATGACCGAGTCACTCCCAAATTGAGGTCAAAGCGATTGCGTTTGAAAGAGAAGGGGATCGCCTGCCCCGTCACAGCCGAAGAAAAAAGCCCGATTTGGCCACCAGAAAAAAGACGATAAATATCTCTGCGGTAATTAAAAGAAGCGATCCAAGCCCACTCCGTATCCAAAGTATAGAGAGGCTGCTGGAGAGTAAGATCCACCACCCCTCCCTCGAACGCGCCCGTGTCTCGGTTCCAGATGGCATCCGCCTTTTCAGTCACAGTAAGTCGTGAGCCCACGAGACGCCGGTCCCGGTATTGCTGCCCAAGATACTGGCTAGCGAGGTCAAAACCGTAGTCCACGGTCGCCCGCTTCATCCGACCCGCTACGTTCTCTTCGGTGAACTGAAGATCCAAGCGCTCAAGCGTCGACCCCACAAAGACAAAATTCGAATTTAGTCTAATGCTCCAAAGATCCTTGGTTACAACAAGAGCCACGACACGATCTGCAGAACTGCCGCGACAGGGCATCACCCTGCCCATGCTCAAGAATAAGTAGCTGCGAATATTACGTGCGCTCTCGGCAACGATATCATCCGACCATGAGTCGCCTGCCTTGAACAAGAGCTCTCTCTCCACGACATCCGGCTTAGTCGTGATGTGAAAGACATTGAGCAGCTGAGGCCACGGATCTGAGTCCAAAATAACATCGTTAGAAACGACGACAATCCGCTCGATGACTTTGCCCTGAGGAGAGGTCTCTGGCCTTAGCCCATGGTGAGCCATAGCTCTAGAAATCAACCCATCCTGGTAAGATTGACCTCCCAGCTCTTTCTGGCTGATATCGATCGCATGGGCGGGAGCAGACACCCAACAGAGTGGCAGCAGCACCCTCAAGAGAACTAGAAACCGGAGCTTTTTCAGCTCGGGTTCTCTAGCTTGATGAGATCAACGAGGATATTCGTGCTCTCCTGAACAAAGACGCTGTCTTCATCCTTGTCGCTCTTCTTTTTAGACTTCTTAGCGTTGTGGCCAACCTTCTTGCCGTTTTTCTTGTCCTCAGTGGCTTTAGCCCTGAGGTCAGCCAACTTAACTAAACCCTTGTTACGGATGCTTTCGTCGAGCTCCTTGCGGATTTTGGCGAACTTCTCATTCTTTGCCACACGCTCTTTCGCCTTCTCAGAAAGCTTGCTAACAAAAGTCGCATCGATCGGGATCCACCGACGGCCAGGCTCAGTTGCGTTGGCCTCAGCAGAAACAAAGGGATCGATCTTCTGTTGATCAAGCGAGTAATCCAGCTTCTTTTCTCCGATCTCATCGCTGTTGAGCACTGAAGGGAGGACAATGTCAGAGCTCACGCCTAGGTGCTGAGTGGAAATCCCGCTCGGCACAAAGAACATGCCTGTCGTGACCTTCATCGCCCCTAATCCATCAGGGAGAGGAGCGAGAACCTGGACAGTCCCTTTACCGAAGCTATGGTCGCCACCGATGATCAAAGCGCGACGATAGTCCTTTAAGGCACCCGCCAAAATCTCAGAAGCTGAAGCGCTGAGACGGCTCGTGAGCACAACCAAAGGTCCTGAATAATAAGTCTCGGGATCCTGGTCTTCTAAAGTCTCAACTCGCCCCTCTGTGCTGCGCGTGGCGACGACGCCGCCTTTTCGAATGAAGAGTCCAGCGATCTGAACAGCCTGATCGAGCAACCCACCTCCATTTTTTGAGAGATCGAGGACCAGTCCGTCAACCTTCGCCTCGTTCACTTCTTTCACCAGCTTGAGCATGTCATGATAGCAGGTGCGTCCATCACCCTTGCCGCCACCATAAAAAGAGGGCAGGTCGATCACGCCGATCTTATAGTTTTTTCCGTCGACCTTGCGCTTCTCAAAGGTAAGTTTAGCTGCTTGCTCCTTGAGGTCTACTTTGTCTCTAACCAAGGTGAGTTGAAAGTTCTCGCTCTTCTCACCTTGCCGCAGAATCGTGAGTCTGACTTTGGTTCCCTTCTTGCCTCGGATCATCTTCACGACATCGCGAAGATCCATGTCCAGGACCGCAACTGGATCTTGGCCATCCTGAGCCACAGCGATGATCTTGTCCTTAGGTTTAAGCTGTTTCGACTTTGCGGCTGCCCCGCCCGGGATCAGCTCTTCGATAACGGTGTAGCCGTCTTCAGAGGTAAGAGAAGCGCCGATGCCTTCTAGAGAAAGCTGCATCGAGATCTGAAAGTCTTCGAGCACGTCCTGAGACATGTAGCTCGAATGAGGATCTAAGGCGCGCGCGAACGCCTCCATGAAGAAGTCATAGATCTCGTTTTTCTTTCGCTCCGTCGCTCGCTTCAAGCCCAACTCATTGCGCTTCTTGATCAGGCGCTTTGCTTCATCGAGCTTCGTATCTGCAATCAAGTAGTTCGAAACCTGAAAGTGCGCAAACTTAGAAAGATTGACGTTACGCTCATCAGCCGTCTTAGGATACGCACGCAGATCTGGATTGGTGATGATCTCAGTACTTTCGTCGAGTTTGTAGTTAGGCCCAAGGTACTTCTCGATGTACTCCTTCGCCTCCTGAGTTCGCTTGACGAGCAGCGCGTGGGCCGTTTCCAGCGAAGAACAATTGCCTCGCTGAACCTCGGAGAAGATGCTTCCCAATTGCTGCCGGATCAATGCGACATCCGCCTCCAGAAAGTTCACTTTCATGGAATCTAGAATCTTGATGAACTGCTCAATCGTATGCGTTTTGATCTGATCCGAAAGCTTGTGAAAAGCATAGTGGTTGCGCAAAAACTGCTCAAGCAACACCGGAACATCCGTACACTGAAGCGGGCGAGCCATCGCCGGCGTGGGCAAAAGAATGGAAGCCGTGAGTACGAACGAGATCGCCATGAGCGATCCAAAACGAGTGCTGCAAGCCTTCATAGGGGTAATATTCTCCGTATACTAAATCTTACGTGAGGTTTCGAGAGGTAGGTAGCGCTTTTGGACAGGTTATAGCCGAGATACCATCGTCGAAATGCTGACGCTGAAGAGCCAAGACCATTACCTTTTGGTTTTGCGAAGATCGCTGCCCGAGTTAGCGGACCAGGCAGCAACAGCAGGGATATGGGAGCACGCTAAGCATGGACGCGCGGCTTAACCTGCCAGAGTAGCCCACAAAGTATGATGGCAAACACAGTCACGATGGCCATCCAGCGATAGGCCGCTTCCCATCCAGACTGCACCAAAACATTGGCCAATCCCACGCCCGAAAGAGTCGCTGCCAAATATCCCGCGCCGTCCAGAAGACCCGCGGCCGTGCCAGATGTTCGACGACCGCCAAAGTCCATTGCAACCACCCCTCCTACAAGCGAGTAGGGTCCCAACAAGAAGAACCCAATCATGCCAACTAGAATGAGAGCGACATTAGAACGATCAAACCACGCGCCGCCCATCGAACTGGCAGCGGCCACTATTGCATCTAATCGCCCCAGACAGAGGAGCGACAGCACCAAGCCGATCATGAGCACCGCCATGACAGGTCCTCGACGTCCCGAAAGATATCGATCAGAGAACCATCCGGCAAACAGAGTTCCAGCGCAGCCGAGCAGCGGGAAAATCGCCGATTTGAACGCAGCAGCGCTTGCCGTGGCGCCAAGCTCGGAAAAGTAAGCTGGCATCCAGACGTTGAAGCACTCGCGCAAGAATGTCAGCAAAAACGAAAGACCAAGCATCAGAAGAAACGCGCGATCCTTGAGAAGAATTGCAAATCGCTGCCAATAAGTAAGGTCTTCATCGGCAGCTGTCTGTGATGTTGAGCTTTCGTTAGCAGGCGAAGAAAAACCGACATCCTCAGGGCTGTTCACCAAAAACCGAGAGCTCACTACGCCAATAACCGCTAACGTAATTGCGGGAATGATAAATAGAGGCTGCCATCCACCTGAGGTGACTGACAGAATGAAGCCAGCATACAAGGAGGCCAACACTCCACCGAACTGGTAACTGATCGACATGAGCCCCATGGCCGTCCCGTAACTCTTCTGCGGAAACCAGCGCGCCATCACATTGACGAGACCACCCCAACCCATCGATTGAAAAAACCGATTGGTGCCCCAAGCGATGACAAAAAAGAGAAAACCAGAGCCGATCCCAAAAATAAAAGACGCTATGACCGATCCAAAAAGGCCTACGAAAAAAATTCGGCGCCCACCCAGCTTCGAATCCGCGATCGATCCTGTCATCACCTTGCCAAGCGCGTACATCAAAGTGCCCAGACTCGTGATCCATCCAAACTGAACCTTGTCGATGCCCAGCTCTATATTGAGCGGAGCGTAGGCCGCGCTCAGGTTCTGTCTGTAGAGGTAATAGCCGGCATACCCCAGCAATAGGGAGACGAAAGTAGCGTTGCGAAAATAGTCAAAAGAGCGTTTCGCAGCCTGAGTTGTGGGGGTTGTCGTCATATCTAGAAACGGTATAACTGGGCGAGACTACAAGCAACCCCGTTGTCGAGTTAGGCTATAGAGGCTTATTTTTTGTTCGCCGCTTCGAAGTCTTTCAGAACCTGGTCTGCATGAGTGCCTGGATCCACGGCTTCATAAGATTTGATAATCTTACCGTCAGCCCCAATCAAGAAACTCACTCTTTTGAGATAACCCACGATGGGCATCGTATCCACTCCGTAGGCTTTTCCCAACTTACCGTCCGCATCGACCAGAAGGTCGAACGGCAGCTTATGGTTTTTCTTAAAAGCCTGATGGCTTTTTGCTCCTTGCCGCGACACTCCAAGCACCACGATTCCCAACTTCTTAAATCGCTCAAAGCGATCCCGGATGGCGCATGCTTCTTTGACACAGCCAGGGGTTTCGTCGGCTGGATAAAAATAAAGGAGAACGGGGCTTCCCTTGAGATCGGAGAGTCGTATCAGCTTCTCATCTTGGTTCTTAGCGCTAAAATCCGGAGCGAGGTCGCCTGGACCAAAGCCCAGCAGTCCGATCGCGGCCAGCACGCAAAACATTCCCAAGATCACTCGAGTCCATGAGGATCTATTTTTCATCGTGAACTAAGAATACCACTCGCAATCTAAAGTCGATAGTTCGAGGTTAGCGGCCCGGACGGCAGAGCATCCACTCACTCCAGCGAGGGCATCGATAAACGCGACTTGCCACCCGCTCAGATAGAAGAACCCACGTCGGCGCAGCATAAGCTGGGGCCGATAGCTTAAAAGCTCAATGGATCCTTGATTCGCCCCCCCCGAAATCGGAAGAGTTAGGCAGGGTCCGTCAAAAATCTGTCAGCGGATCAGGCGCCGATCAAAGTGACCACACGATAAAGGGTGTAATACCCACCCACTATCGAAACGAACGCCGCACCTGCGCAGACGAACATGAGAATAACTTTGGCAATATAACTATCCAACACGCGACTACTCCTATGCGAAAGGGATTTACAAAGGCATCATCGCATTCAGTATGGTTTTGCACAATAGAGTGAAATGGAAGGACATACTTGAGCGCATCAAGCACTTCGCCGATCGGAGCTGGTATGCCCCAATCGTCGGTGCTCTCGCTGCTCTTGACCAATTCATTATTTTCCTTCCTATCGAATGGCTGATGGTCCCCAGCGTGCTGGTTCGCCCACGCAGGTGGTTTTCTACGGCGCTTTGGGTTGCCACCGGGAGCGCACTTGGTTCCGTGGGTCTTGCCGCAGCGACCTCCGTTTACGGATTTGCCTTCCTTAACGCTTACCTTCCCTCCTTGCTTCACTCTCAAGGCTGGATCAGAGCGACGGATTTTATCGAGAGTTACGGAGCATGGGCCCTATTCGGATTTTCGGTGGGCCCCCTTCCACAGCAGGCCGGGGTGGCATTTGCCGGCATCACGCACATGCCAATGACACAGATATTTTTAGCCGTCTGGCTTGGCCGATCGATCAAGTACCTTGCGATCAACTGGGTAGCGTCCCATGCGCCACGACTTTTGAAAGATCAAAAATACGGTCTCGGCCCTTAAGCTGCTTTGCACTCCCAAAGAGATCCGGGTCTAAGCCGGAAACCGGCACACAAACGACGAGCCTTGACCTGGCTGACTTTCTATCCAAACTGTACCGTCATGGCGTTGCATGATGTGTTTGACGATTGACAACCCAAGCCCCGTGCCGCCCTGTTCGCGTGAGCGAGCCTTATCGACGCGATAAAATCTCTCAAACAAGCGAGCATGATGCTCCGGCGGAATACCAGGGCCATTGTCAGAAACGCGAAGCAAAACAGCGCTGCGCTCGGACTCCCACCGGACCTTGATCTCTCCACCTGCGGGGGTGTACTTATTGGCGTTCTCGAGCAGGTTAACGAGCACCTGTTCAACGCGCCTTGAATCCGCCATCACGAGGGCCGCAGAGACCTCTTCGGTCACTTTCTGCTTCTTGCTTTCAAAGGCTCCCTGGAGCTGCCTCACTACGCGCGAAGTGATCTCCGCCGCACTGATCGATGTCTTGTGCAAAACATCTGTCGACTCCAGCGACGAGAGGTCCAGCAAGTCGCGAATCAAGTTCATCAGGCGATCTACGTTGCGAGAAATAATATCCAAAAACTCCTTGGTCACGGGTCGACCATCCTGAACATCGATCAGGAGCGTATCGGTATAGCCTTTAATAGAGGTCAGCGGTGTACGAAGCTCATGAGAAACGTTAGCGACAAAATCGATGCGGATCTGCTCGGCGCCCTTGAGGTCGGTGACATCGTGAAAAATCCCCACTGCCCCATAGATCTCTCCGCTCTGCTTGCGGAGAGGAGACACTGACACCGAGAAGAAGCGCTTGCTATCGCCTTCTTTTTCAAAGGAGACGGCTTTTACGCCCCCCGTTTTGCCGGAGTCCAATGCGCTCTTGAACGCCTCAAGAATCTCCGGAACCCTGAACATCTCCCAAAGCCTGACGTTGCGAGCACTCAAAGCCTCTTGATTGCCGAAGATCAACGCAAAGCGAGAATTAAAAAACAAAGGTTTGCCTTCTAGGTCGACTGCAAGGATCGCATCCGAGATAGCCGCCATCAGAGTGGCAAGTTCTTCGCGCTCGACATTGAGGCTCTCTGCTTTGGCCATCAAATCTTTGCGGATGTCATCGATCGAAGACTCAAGCTCTGACCATTCGCCAAAACCCTCGTCGCGCAAGGCATCCATAGGTCCGAGAAGCCCTGATTGAGCCCCCTCTCCCCCTGCATTTTGTAGAACATTCTGCGTTTTCACCAAAAGGCGCCCTATAGGGAAAACCAGCATTCGCCCCGACCAAACCGCGAACGATCCGAGCGTCGCAGCGATCAACACTAAGAATACCGCCATCGCGGTATCCAGAACGCGCAGACTCTCTTTAAGCTGCGTAAGCCTCACGCCCGCACGCAAAACGAGCGCCCGGTCAGCAATCCAGTGCGAGACAAAAAGCGTATCGTCATGAAGGACAACGCTGTATTGCTCCGATAAGCCGCTCATGCGAGCGATGACTGAGGCCTCAATTTTTTGCGCTCCCAAGTGTCCGTCGCAAACGAGCTGACCGTCCTCGCCAAACACCATGACCCTCAACGAGCTATCAAGCTTATGCCGCGAGCACCAACCCGAAAGATCCGTCGTGGACTCAACAGACCTAAGGTCATCAGACAAGACATGAGCCGCATCGACAAGCAATGTGCGCGTTTGCTCGATAAACCTCTTTTTAAAGAAGTGTCTTGTCGCAAGACCCGAGATACCGATGATCACCAAAACCAGGATCGACTGAGTCAGCACGACTCGAGTGAATATCTGCCAAGGAAATCTGGTTTTTTCCTGCGTCGGCACGAAGTTTAAGAACCACTCACGCGGTAGCCGACCCCGCGGATAGTCTCAACCACGTCCGCACAGGACCCAAGCTTCTTGCGAAGGCCAAAGATGTGGGTATCGATCGCGCGATCCACGACCGCTACCCCTTGACCTTGAACTAGGTCGATCAAGCGCTCGCGCGAAAGCACGCGCCCCTGATTGCTCATCAAAGCCGATAGTAGCTTAAACTCAGATGGCGTCAGGTCGAGCTCTTGCGACTGACAAGTTACGCGATGAGCCTCAACATCCAAGACCAACTCGCCCACCTGAAACCTTTCGCCCGAGCTCGTATCCTTTTGAAACAAAGAGCGACGAATCAAGGCCCTGACACGCGCCAGAAAAACTGGGATCTCAAATGGCTTAGTGATGTAATCGTCCGCACCCATCTCCAAGCCGATCACGATATCGGAGGTATCCGCCCTAGCCGTCACCATCAATACCGGTAGCGGAGATTGATTCTGGATGAAGCCTTGCTGACGGATGCGCTTGCAGATCTCAAGCCCTGACAGGCCAGGCAGCATCCAGTCCAATACCACGAGATCGTAGTGACCTGATTGAAGGAGCTTGAGCGCTTCCTCGCCATCTTCGACAGCTTGTACTTCTACCCCTTCACGCTTGAGGTGCAGAAGCATCAATTCGCGAACATCGGCTTCGTCTTCTACCAAGAGGACCTTAGCTTTTTCGGTCATATGAGCGACTCCTCGATCGTCTTAGGTTCTAGGTGAATGTCTGATGTCTTCGCCAGAAATGGCATAAATCACGTCTTCTGCGATGTTAGTCGCGTGATCGCCGATGCGCTCCAGATTGCGCGCGATCAAGATGAGGTTCAAGCCTTGCTCAATGTCCTTGGGGTTGCTCTTCACATGGTCGAGCACATCTCTAAAGATTTTATTCTTTAGAGAATCTACTTGATCATCAAGCGAAAGAACGTTGCGCGCCAATGATTCGGACTTCTGAACGAAGCAATCCAGCGATTGCTTCACCATGGTTCTGACCTCTGCGGACATCTTCGGAAGATCGATCAAAGGCTTGAGTGGAGAATCTTTGAGATAACGTTCAGCATTGAGAGCGATATTGACGGCCTGATCACCCATTCGCTCTAGATCCGTATTGATCTTGAGAGTGGCTACGATCAGGCGGAGATCCGCGGCCAAAGGCTGATGCAACGCCAAGAGCTTGATGCAACCCTCATCCACCGTCTTGTGCGAAACATTGACCTTCTTCTCGACTTCAAAGACGGTAGCGATCTTCGATGCATCGTACTCGAGCAGGGCTTCCGTTGCATTTTCGATTGCGCGTTCGACGTTGCCGGCCATGCTCAAAAGCTGCTCTTTGAGCTCGCGCAGACTGATTTCCAACGACGTCTCGCTCAACCGAACCTCCCAGTGATATATCTTTCAGTGCGGCTCTCCTTGGGTGCGGTAAAGAGCTTAGAGGTCTCGCCCTCCTCGACAAGCTCGCCCATCAAGAAAAATGCGGTGCGATCAGAAATTCGCGCCGCTTGCTGCATGTTATGGGTCACGATGATCACGGTCACATCCTTGCGAAGCTCCGTCATCAGCTCCTCAATCTTGGCAGTCGAAATCGGGTCGAGGGCGCTCGTCGGTTCATCCATAAGAAGAACGTGAGGCTCGACAGCCAAGGCGCGTGCGATGCAAAGCCGTTGCTGCTGACCACCAGAAAGACTGGTTCCTGGCGCATTCAGCTTGTCTTTCACCTCATCCCAAAGGGCTGCTTGGCGCAAGCTCTTTTCCGCGATTTCCTTCAAAAAACTCTTGCGACGAATACCCGCAAGCTTGAGGCCCGCTGTGACATTTTCGAAGATGCTAAACGAAGGAAACGGATTGGGTTTTTGAAACACCATCCCGATGCGACGACGCAGACTCACAGGGTCAACACCGGCTCCATAAATATCGTTGCCTTCGAGAACCACGCTTCCTTCAGCGCGCGCTTCTGGCACCTCTTCATGCATGCGATTGAGGCAACGAATGAACGTCGACTTACCGCAACCGGACGGACCAATGATTGCGGTGACGGTATGAGGCTCAAAGCTCAAGCTCACATCCTTAACGGCGTGGGACTTTCCAAACCACGCATTCAGCTTGCTGACTTCCATGATGGGCATGAATTAATCCCTGCTCCCTGCAGTTTGCGGTCTGAGGATAAGTCGCGTGGCCAAGTTCACGGCAAAGACGAGAAGCACCAACACAAGGGCTCCGCTCCACGCCTGAGCGTGCCAATCTTCGTACGGGCTAATCGCATAAGTATAGATCTGAACGGGCAATGAAGCGGTAGGCTGATCAAGTCCACTCGGCCAAAAACGATTGTTCAGAGCGGTGAGAAGGAGTGGGGCAGTCTCGCCTGCGACACGGGCCACAGCGAGAATGACTCCGGTCATGATCCCACCCAAGCTGCCCTTCAAAACAATTCGCAACGAGACTTTCCATCGCGGCAAGCCCAGTGCAAGACCAGCCTCGCGGATATGGGTGGGCACCAGTTTAAGCAATTCTTCTGAGCTTCTCGCCACAGTAGGTACCATCAAAATGCCTAGCGCAATTCCGCCGGCGAGCGCGGAGAACCGCTTCATTGGCATAACCACGATCGTATAAACGAAGAGGCCAATGATGATCGAAGGAATACTGGCTAGGATATCGATGAAGAATCGAACCGTGTCTCCCAGCCGGCCCTTTCCATACTCTGAAAGATAAAGGCCTGTGCCAATCCCCCATGGGATGCCGATCGCGGAGGCCAATGCAACCAACTCGAGCGTGCCCACCAGGGCATTGGCCATGCCGCCCCCCACCTCGCCTACGGGCTTGGGGAGCTCTGTAAAGAAGGCCTTATTGAGGCTCGGCCACCCTTGCGCCACGACGTATTGAAACACGCTGAGCAAAGGCAGGAGCGCAACTGCCGCAGCTAAAGCGAGCAGTCCGCACATCAACGCATTCACGATCTTGCGACGACGAAAGCGAAGCGCGATCGCCTGCGATAACTGGGATCGCCCTAGCAGACCGCTATTTGAAGAAGTGGGCTGATTGAGGTTTCCCAAACTCATGACACCTGCCTCCGGTTTAGACATCAAACCGTTCCCTTAGTCCGAGTCAAGCGCCACACAAATACGCGCGCCGCGCCGTTCAGCAGAAACGTTACAAGAAACAAGCTCAACCCAATGGCCGAGAGAGCAGACAAGTGCATCTCACTTGTAGCCTCGGCGTATTCATTGGCCAATACACTCGCCATAGTTTGCGCGGGAGCAAATAGCGATGCCGAGATCGCCGCGCGATTGCCGATAACCATGGTCACTGCCATCGTCTCGCCAAGCGCACGCCCTAATCCCAGGATGACCGCGCCCATAACTCCTGTCCGCGAGCTACGAAGAACCGCAATCCTCATCATCTCCCAACGAGTCGCACCGAGAGCGAGCGCTGCCTCACGCTGACCGCGAGGCACAGCCTTAAACACCTCTCGTGTAATCGAAGAAATCGTGGGTGTGATCATGATCGCAAGTATGATCCCTGCCGCCAACATGCCCACCCCGTAGGGGGGTCCCTGAAACAAAGGCAGAAAGCCAAGTGTTTTGCCCAAAATGGGCTCAACCGTTGTCCGCAGCCAAGGAGCCAGCACAAAAACACCCCAGAGCCCGTAAACGACGCTCGGAATCGCCGCAAGCATCTGCACCAAGAAGCCCACGGTTTCAGAAACGCGCCTAGGCGCTATTTCGTTGAGAAAGAGTGCAATGCCTACACTGAGCGGTGCCGCGATAAAGACACCAATCAGAGAGCTGACAACGGTTCCAAAAATAACAGGAAGCGCACCATAGACATCCTGCACGGGATCCCACGTCGATTGAGTCAAAAACGAAAACCCAAATTTAGAGAAAGCGGGGGCCGCAGTCTTCCAGAGAAAATACGAGATCAAAACAAGAAGCAGCGCGATCGCCAGGGACATGCCCCTAACTGAGTTAGCGAAAATTCGATCTCCCAGGTGCACATCCCGGCGTCGCGCAATATTCACAGCCTACCTCACTGAGTCAGGATCGAAGCGATCTTCGCTTCGATCTTTTTCACGAGTGGTTTCGGCAAAGAAGCGTAGCCGCGAGGATTCGCTGCCGACTCTTCCTTCGCTGAGTTCCAGCCATCGATCAACTTTTGGCCGTCGACCATTGCCCATTTCAAGAATTGCACGATCGCCTTGCCCTTAGGACCCGCAGCTTTTTGGTCCTGAGTCACAAGGAGATAGGTAAAGCCAGAAATGGGATAAGCAGCTTTGCTCTCGGCATCAGTGATCGAAACTCGCATATCAGCGGGCATCGTTTTGATGAAGCCTTCAGCAGCAGCCGTCACTGAGTTTGGGCTTGGCTCAACAAACGTGCCCGCCTTGTTACGGATGGATGCGACCGGTAGCTTTTGGCTCGCCGCATAGATCAACTCAACGTAACCGATGGCTCCTGGAGTTTGCTTCACGAGCTGAGTGACGCCTTCATTGCCTTTGCCACCCAAGCCAGTCGGCCAGTTGACAGCGGTGCCTTTGCCAGGACCTGCCTTCCAGGCAGGGCTGACCTTAGTTAAATAGTCGGTAAAAATGCTTGTAGTGCCGCTACCATCTGAACGGTGAGCCACTAGGATCGCCGTGTCCGGAAGCGCCAGGCCAGCATTGAGAGCTGTGAGACGCGGATCGTTCCACTTAGCAATTTTTCCCAAGAAGATATCCGCAAGCACTTCTGGCGATAACTTAAGGGTCTTGCCGGTTAGCTCTGTCAGGTTGTAAGTGACCACGACCGCGCCCAGAATCGTAGGAATGTGAAGGACAGCTCTGCCGGCCTTTGCAAGTTGCTCATCGGACATCGGAGCATCACTCGCGCCAAAGTCGACTGTCTTCTGTATGAACTGACTGATGCCAGCACCACTTCCGACGGACTGGTAATTGATCTGGGTTCCGTCGGTCTTCTGGTATTCAGAGAACCATTTAGAATAGACGGGATAAGGAAACGTTGCTCCCGCACCCGTGAGCTGAACGGGGGTGGCTGCTGCCAATACTGGGAGCGATGCAATCAGGGCCAAGCCGCTCAAAATCGGCAAAACTTTGGTTTTCATGGGCAAATCTCCTATTCGAGTTGGCGCACACTATGATGCCTGTCCGTACATCGTTTTTTAGGGTTATGTCAGGAAATGGTTAGGGACGATGAATCCCATAAGCACTTAATATCAATGTTATTTGCCGACACCCCAATGGCTGACTTCTTAGGTCTTGATTTATAAGACGCAGCGCAATAAAACGCTACAAAGAAAGAGGCCTTGCATGATGTTTAAACCCCTCCCATTTGTCGCCTTTGGAATGTCACTATGGGCTTTCAGCCCACTCTCACATGCTTGGGATGAAGTCGTGAATTGCACCGACCGGCAAGGCCACCCAGCGGTCATCGTTGAACGCCAGCCAAGCACCGAAGACAGCTTTGAGGGATTGCCTCTCTTCACTTACAGAATGCGCCTGCAGGGAGAGTTCATACAGCTAACCAAAGACCTTCTAGACAATGAGTGCTTTAAGATTTCGCCAGAGGAAGGAATGGTTCTGAAGCTTTCAGCGCCAGGTATTTCGCCTCCTCTTAAGTATGCCGGCAACTATAAGACCTCTAAGTCAAAGGTAAACGACGTTCAGCTGATCCTTACAAAGGACAATCCATCGCGTGAAGTTTGGATTATCTCGTTGAACGCAACCTTAAGGAACGATCAAGGCCCGATTTTTTTGGCGGACCTCAACTGCACGCATGCCCAAGAGCTACGACCATCCCAGAGGACTCAGCCAGCAAATCCAATGGATGACTTCGGACCCTGATCTGGGAATTGCCACGGACAGTGCCTGCATCCACTCTCGCAGCAAAAGCCACGCTTGAGATGATAGCGCTCGGTAAAGACCAGGTTCCCTTGCTCGTCTAAGTAATAATCTTCGCCTTCTTTGAGTGGCGGAGTAGCCATGCAATCGAGATTAGCGCGAAATGATGAGAAAAGCCCCCATTCGTTGAGGCACCTTGGCCGCGGTATCCGTGCTCATGTGATAGCCCCTGCGATTGAGATTCTCGTGATAGTTGAGATGCTCATTGAATAGGACGACAGGATACCCTGAGTCGGAGAAGGTCACCCCATCTGTGTTGTACAGATAGGGTTGGCCAAAAATACTTGTGTAGACGTGTTGAGTGATTCGCTATCCGGACGGAGTTTCGGGAGCCAACTCTATTCTACTAAACGACCGATCCCTCCAAGCTCAGGTTTAGCCCTTCCATCAGCCATGGCTTTTCGGATCCGCTTGAGCTCGGAACTCACCAGGGGAGTCTTGAAGATCCCCTCGGAAGGATCAGAGAAATGGGGGCTTAGCCGATGCAATAGGAACGTCGGGATCGACTCGTCTTCCTTTCGCCCTGACAGGACATTCTCCAGCCAACCGATGGGTTGCCAAAGTCCCTCAGACTGACCATCCAGGTAAAGCTGGGCCGTGAGTGTCCATGCACGCCATTCGGCCAGGAATCCTCGGTCCAGCCCCGCCTCCAGCCACCGGATCAAACCCCTACGCGCTTCAGGCGGAAGCTTTCTCGGGTCTTGGAGATTCGGCACAAACTGCATAAACGAATGCACAAGCTTCGCATCAGCGTAAACCGGTAAGGCCTGAATCAGCTTTTCGTCGAGGCTGTGAGCCACTTCATGAATGAAAATGATAATCCACTCGCCCTCCGGGATCATTGTGAAGTCCAAAAATATAGATCTCTGTCCTCGATGAAATCCCGCTTTCCTTCCTTCCAGTTCTTCTTTTCTGAGATACCCGTAAATACGGAACGGGAGCATCTCCCTCGAGTCTAGGATCTCGGCGAGCTTTTTGATTCTGGGCGAGCGAGCACCTCTGAGTATCGCCACTGTCTCCGAATAAAACTCGCTGCTCAACGCTGCGGCAAATTCGGTCTCACTTGCCAACTCTGCCGAACATCGCTCCAACGCGTCGGAATCATCAGCACTCCAAAGCCCCGACCGATAAGAGGCAAATACATTCCTAGCGACTCCCTTGAGGGAATCCCACTTGGCTTGCTGAAATCCCGACCATTCAAGAATCGATGATTGCTCCGTGGGCTTGGCAGAAAGAACCTTGAGCAAAGGGCTTAGCTCAGCAAGATCCGAGCAGGCAACTCGAGGTCCTGCTGCCAAAGCTGAGTCACTCCAAACCGCGATGATAAGGAGGGGCAGGAGCCACTGACGCCTGCCCCGGATTAAGTACCGCATAAACTCTAGAGTGTGAGGGGTTTTCCGGCTTTCTGCAGTTCTGCCTTCATACATTTAACAAGAGCTTCCGAATTGACGGAAACATGGGTTTTTTTGCCAGTATTGCCGTTATAAAATGGGACCGGCTGAGCGACGGACAACGGAGCTTCGATCCTCACATTCTTCGCAACTCGCGTCGAGTCGACCACATTGCCCAGCTCGTCGTATTTAGGATTGGCAAGGACATATTCAAAGTAGATGCGTGGCAAATCAGCAACCGGATTGGCGTAGGTGTCATTGCTTGTCTTGAGATCAAAATCGCGAAGCACTTTTGTCCCCGGAATTTTCAAAGGGCAGGTTTGATCATCAAAACCAAATCTCAAGCAGCTGCCGCCGTTGTAGCCACAATACTGATCCCATTGAAAAAAAGAAAAACCACAACCGGCCAAATGCCGATAGGTAAAGTGAGCAGCGATCGTCGTTCGCCAAGTTCCGTCAACGCCTTCGACGGATAAGCTAGTAGAGGAGTTAAGCTCAAGGGTCCAATCTTTCTCAAGATCCGGCGTTTGGCGGAAAATTTGCTCGAAAAGCGAAATCAAGACCGGCTTCATGCAAGTTTGCGCGGCTGATCCGATGTCGCTCTCAGTGTAGAGGCGATCGACGGATACCGGGATTGAGCTCCCTCCCAAGTCTGGACCTGCGATCCCACCCCCATTGCCGCTTCCGGCAAACGCAGGGGATACGACAAGAAGCGACAGAACACTTCCGACAGTAGGCGCCTGAACAAATTTAAACCACATAAGTAACTCTCCTTCGTTGATGCCGGAAGATCCGGCTGTTTAGCATACTGGACTACATTGATCAATATTTATGACTTTACGCGTCTTATTTAAACTGATATTTATTGCAGAATCAAAAACATGCAATTTCATGAGGATTCGACAAAAAATCTGGCCGAAATCCTGGAAAACTGGATCCGAGGTGGGCGATCAAAGGCGGCCAGACACGCCTTAGAAGATGTACTGCGCAAGGGTGACCTTTCACGCTTTCGGCCAGAACTTCGTCTCCAACTCGCCCGACTTTGCCGTCGCTCGGGGATCCCTGCGGCGGGGCTCAGAATTCTTCACCCGCGCATTCGTCCAACGGCCCGCAAAATCGTTACCGCTTCGCCTTCTGAATGGGCTGAGTACGCGGGGTGTTTGAGTGCGGTCGGAGGAGAGCGTGAAGCTCTTGAGATTCTGGCTCTACTGGATCCGCGAGACGCTCCCGAAAAACTCCTTTTTGAGGCATTTGTCCACTTCAGCTATTGGGACTACGAAGCGGCAATTGCTCCGCTTCGACACTACGTCTCCCTTTCGGGGTTGACCGACTACAATCGTCTCGTAGGCAACCTCAACCTCTGTTCGGCCCTCGTCGTGTCAGGTCTTCAAGAGGAGGCGCTCCCGTTGCTATCAAGCTCCCTGCAAGTGGCGATCGAAGGTAGACACAAGCTTCTCTTCGGAAATGCACTGATGTTGCAGGCGGAAGCCCATGTTGACGCGAAACGATGGCAAGACGCCAAATACCATCTTCACGAAGCGGCGGATCGATTTTCGGAAATCGCTTCGATCGACGCTCTCTACCTTGCCAAATGGAATGCGGTCGTAAACCTGCACCAGCAAGGTCCGGGAAAGTCCCAGCTCCGAGAACTCCATCGAGTGAGGCAGAACGCAATCGCGCGCACTCATTGGGAGACCGTGAGGGACTGCGATTTTCACAGGGCTGTTAGCACGGAGAGCAAAACGTTGGCACTGCATCTCTACTCGGGAACGCCCTTTTCTGCGTACAGGAAAAGAATTGAAGACACGGGCCTTGTGTCATTAAACGACGCGCGCGCCAATGCCCATTGGGACCTCGCACCGGAGAGGGACTTAGGCAGCCTCTTTGAGGAAAAGAAGATTCCTGCCAAAATTTCCCGTCAAATCGATTTACTCGAGACTCTCAAACCTGGTCAAATTCTCTGGCGACTTACCACTTGTTTACTTTCGGACTTTTACCGCCCGTTTCGAATGGCAAGTCTCTATGCTTGGACCCACCCAAACCAGCGTTTTCATCCACGTCATTCATCCGATGCCGTTCATCAGGCCCTTCGGCGCATGAGAATCCTCATCCAAAAAAAAAGATTGCCTCTCTCCGTAACTGAAAGAGAGGGCGCCTACCGTCTCGAGAGTTCCTGTCCCGCGCGGTTGTTGGTCCACGGTACTTCGACCCAGGCAGTCCCTGCCGACCGATTAAAATTTGATAGATTTTTATCCAACATGAAAACCGCGGATCCTTTTTTCGACGGAAGCTTTAAGAGAAAAGACTTGGAGCAAGCACTGGGTCTCTCCGAGCGGTCGGCAGCATACCTAGTCAAAAACGCAGTTTCTAGGGGCTGGATTCACGTGCTCAATAAAGGCTCATCGAAAAAGTATAAGATTGGCTTCAGTGAACCTGGCTGCGGGTCGAGATAAATATATCACGTTGAAGACTGAAAATATTCGTTTCAACCTCGCGAACATTCAGAGATACGAGGATAGGCGCAGGAACGTCCCAAAGACGTAGGGCCGGCATGGTTTGGCTTAGATCGAAATCCCCAAAGACTCGCCGCAAAATGACAAGAAATAAATTCTCAGATTAGAATGTGGAAAATTAATAGTGGAGAAAAATAATGAAATACCTCTTACTTGTCGTAGGTTTGTTGACTGCTTTTGCGACTTCTCACTCTCATGCCGATGTTCCTGGAACGATTTGGTTAGGCACCTCTGCTGATCTATATCGGGATGGAAAATTACTGTGTTCAACGGACGCCACTAAGTCTCCCGTTTATGTTTCTTCAGCGGGTTATGCTGAAATTCACAAGGGAGGATTAGGCTGGATTTGGCCTTTGTTCGCACAAGGCTGCGCAAATCACGTTTATGACCGTTTTCAGCTCCAAATTTCTGGCTCTCACTTAAAGGATTTCTCAGGGTCGACGGTTGGATCTATTTCTGCAACTGGCTTTGAAGCGTCAAACTTTTCTAGCGAAAAAATGCTGATCAAGGAAATAAAGTTCGCGACTACAGGTAAGGACGAAGCTACCGTCTACATAATCTTTCAGAAACAGGAAGCTCCCGGCCAAGTGTTCGAGTTTATGGCAAAGTATCGTTTTTACCAAAACGAGTAGTCTTGCCATTAACCTCCTACCGCACTCCAGCCAATTCTGCCGCCGTTCGGACAGCCACACGGGCGATGGAAGCAGCGAAGAAGAAGTCCATCTTGGCCGTGGTATCCGTGGTCATGTGATAGCCCCTGCGATTGAGATTCTCGTGATAGTTGAGATGCTCATTGAATAGGACGACAGGATACCCTGAGTCGGAGAAGATCACGCCATCGGTGTTGTACAGATAGGAGTGCTCATCAAAACGCGGCCTCAGCTTTGGCTTCAAGCTCTTGTCGACGGTCGAAAAAGCAGAGGCGAGAGCGATCTTGCCCAGATTCATCGAGGCTTCGGATTCGCCAACGCTGATCTGAAAAACTGCATCGTTTCTCGAACGATAACCGATCATATCCATGAGAACGAGACCGCGAATGTCTTGGCCACTCCCGAGAAACTGGCTCAGGAGGCGGCGAGCTCCGAGATCGTCGGCCGGAAACTCTTCGCCCGTAATGTGCACTAGCCAGATATCGTACTCAGGTCTTGAGCTCTTCAGCACTTCGGCAGCGCGAAGCACTCCCGCCACGCCGCTCGCGTTGTCATCTGCTCCTGCAGCCGAAACGCGTTTCCCACTTCGATCAAACTCATCCTCTGTAAAAGCCGTGTCGATATGATCGGCGATAAGCACGGGATACCTTGAAGCGTCCGCGCGGCTACCAGGAATCCGAGCAATAAGATTAGCTTGATCGATCCCTCTCCAAGTGAACGAGTGGCGGCGTGTCTCCAGACCCATCACCGCATAGCGCTCTTCGAGGTACGAAACCAAATGCAGGAGCTGATTGTCCGCATCGGCGCTGTTCTTGTGAGTACCGAAGTTGGCCTTGGCTCTCGTAATAGGAAAAAACGCTTCTCGAGCACCCGATAAGATCTCAACGTCTTTCTTGTAGGCAGCCTCAAACGACTTAAAAGAAGCATCATCCAGGCCTCTCAGTTCACGCAGCGTCGGCGCCATCGCCTTTGCCGCAGCGGTTACCCCCTTCAAAGTAGCCCTGTTCTTGGCCTCATCGGTCCTGAGCTCCTCTACGATGTCTTCAGGCCAAGTGAACTCGCCATGATTGTATCGGACAACCCAGGTCTTTGGCCTTCCATCGAGTCGACTTGGCTGAGGGATTGCCCAGCACTGGAGTCGCCTGTCTTTTGCAGTTTCTTGCGTAAGAAGTTGTTCATATTCAGAACTTCTTTCATTCTCTGGGTCATAAATCTCTTCCGGACTGAGCCACGCGGCTGCGATATTGGCGCCATCTTCGGTCGCCCACACGCAATCTCCAAACACGGGCTTATGATAGAGACTTCTCAATCTCATAAAGTCTTTAAAGATCTCGTCAGACTCTTTCTTCACCCAAGGTCGATAGAGTTCTGGAAAAAACACAGCGCGAAGCCCGTTTCTCTCTGACGAGGCGGGGGCCTTCTCCTCCGTGATCCACGCCCAAGCTTCGCTCTCATTCTTGCGCCACCGGGCGAACGCCCAAGTCCTTTGACCTCGCTCGTTCTGAGCGATCCACAATTCAACATCCAATGCGACTCGGTTAAGTTTGTTAGCGAGAGTAGAGATTTTTGCCTCGGCCAAGTCTTTTAGGTCGCTTGTCACAGTGATGGAGTCGTGTTGAGACGCTTTTCTAAGCGAGATTTCGCGAGGAGTGCTTCCGAGATAGACCGGTTGGCGCTGCTCGGAGTTGGCGTTGATGCTCAACCATGGAGGGGTTTGAGGAGCGAAGGTTGAGATCAATACGGCAGCGGCTGAGATGAGAGGCAGGTTTGGCATGGGGGAGGAGTATGCTAGCCCATTGGAGTAATCAACTTTTTAAATATCGCCGAACAGAGTTAGTAATGAGGTTTAATTATCTATATTTACTAAATAAATTACAAGACAAGATAACTCTATATCGAACGGACAGGATAACTGGCGCCTGGCACCCTACAACCCCGGTGCGGACATAGGGAAGCATCTAGAGCCACGACGCAAATGCAGCCGACTCCAATATCCCAAGATCCGGACCAGTAGCGCTCACGCCGGCATCCTGGTGGGCACGGATGAGTTTCTTAAATAGACGAGCGGAACCAGTCGCAGTGCGCTCAAAATTATCGTAATCGACGCGGAACAATCCAAAGCGCGGGCCGAAGCCTTTGATCCATTCGAAATTGTCCATGAGCGACCAATAATAGTAGCCGCGAACATCGAGACCCCGATGTATCGCGCTGCCCACTTGATGGAGATGAGTCATCAGATAGTGGGGGCGCAAAGTGTCCTTATGGTCCGCGATACCATTCTCAGTCACGTAGATCGGCAACCCGTATTGCGAAACATAATTAAGCATTCGCCCAAAACCCTCGGGGTGAACCGCCCACTCCACATCGGAGGCAGGCTCTTTTCTGCGAGCAAAAGTCAGTCCAAGTGGCAAGACAGCTGGGCGCTCGCGAGCTGGGGCTTTGGGCCGCCACTGTACATAGGCCTTTGTGTAGTAATTGAGACCAATGAAGTCAGAAGTATTGACGTTGAGCGCTTCGATCACAGGATCGGCTTCCGGCACGAGCCCCAGCACGCCAAAACGCTGCGGGCCGCCCGTCACAGCGTCCAACCAAGAACGATTGTAGAAACGCCAAAAAAGCCCAGTGAGCAATCTTTCGAGCGGATGCCAGCGCCGGTCCGGCACGAAGTCGAGCATGTTGTTGGCAATTCCGACCCTGATCGGATGCGAGGCCCACGGACCTTCGCGATTTCTGATCTTGGAGTGGATGATCTTATATGCTTGGACGTGACATTTTAGCAGATTGTGGCACGCCATCGACGCGAGCTTGGGGGCAAACTTGGCAGGAGGCATGAAGGTGCCTAGATAAGTACCCGCGACCAGAACCATCGGTTCGTTAAGAGTGCACCAGAGCGGGACTCGAGAGCCAAGACCGGCTACCACCTCGTGCACGTATGCCGAGAACTGGCGCGATGCCAGCGGCTGCGCAAACCCGCCCATCTCCGCAAACCACTGAGGGGAGGTGAAGTGATGAAGTGTCAGCATCGGGAGCAAACGACGCTTCTCGCATTCGGCGATGAGTTCGCGATACCACTCGAGACCCGCAGGGTCCCAACGATTCTCCTCTGGCTGCAGCCTGGACCACTCTACGGAGAATCGATAACTATTGAGTCCTAAGTCAGCGGCAAGTCGAATATCCTCTCTGAAGCGATTGAAGTGATCCGTCGCAGGGCCGGAGCGAGCGCCACCCTCTATGTTGCCCTTTTCCTCCCAAGCCCACCAATCATTGTGCCGATTGTGCCCTTCAATCTGATGACTGCTCGTCGCCGCGCCCCAAAGAAACCCGCCATCCTGCTGCGCTGCCATCTGCCCTCTTTCAATTCTGCGCGGCGGTCGGAGTGTCTTCGAGTATCCCGCCCACCCCTAATGCCAGACGATGACCGCGCCAGTTGACTGTATTGCCAGATGCTATGTGAATCCACAGAGGCAGGGCAAGAATTTCGCGAAGGAACCAGAAAATCGGCGTCGACCACTTCAAAGGCGCTCGCATCCATCTCATCTGCATCAAGTCGCAGGCGGACCAAAGTCCCAGATGAAAAACTAAGAACGTAGAGACGTTCATGCCAAAAGCGTCATGTAGCGCTGCCGCTCCGATCAACCCAGACACTATCGCTCCGCTGACTGGCTCGATGATGAAAGCACCCATACCGTGCCTTTTTCTGATTCGGCCCCACCGCAAGTGGCGCTGCCAAAAGTCATTCAAAGAATGATGGCCAATAATCTGCCGAACCGGGTCACTAACCGTCACGATCTTGAGGCCCAACCGTCGGATCGCCTCGCCCGCCATGTAGTCTTCGGCCAAATAGCAGCCCAAAGTCCTCAGCCCACCAAAGCGCTCAGCCACAGTTCGCTGAAAAAGCATCGACTTGCCGAGCACGCACTCCTTGCCAATCGCCGCGGCCAAGCACATCGCGCGCGTGTAAAAAGTATTCAAATAGGTCGCTTCAAGGTTTCCACCAACTCCTTCGCCTTCTAAGCCAACGACGACCGCGGTCACCATTCCCACACCCGGATCCAAGTAAGCGACAAGCCTTTTGAGATAATCTGATTCAACCCTTACGTTGCTATCACTGATCAAAATCCAATCATTGGCGGCATCGTCGTACGCGCGAACCATGTTATTGATCTTAGGATTGACGCCCACCATTGTTTCGCCGACTAGAATCCGAGATTTGGTTTTCGGATAGCGCGCCATCAAACGCTCCGCCACAACAAGCGCTGGATCCAAAGAATGAGCAACGCAAAAGAGCAGCTCGAAATCAGGGTAGTCCAATTTAAAAAAACTCTCGAGATTAGCCTCGAGCCTTGAGTCCACGCCCTTGAGAGGCTTGATGATCGAAACGGGATAAAGGTTGAAGGGAGCGTCCAGATGAGGAGGAAATCCCTTCAGCAGCTTACGCGACAGCACCGCACCCCAAAGCGTCAGCCCCAACGCCATCAGCCAGAGCGAGCACCCCAGAGCAGAAGCGCAACTGATGTCGCTCATGCAACGCTCCTTTGCTCCTGGTAGAAATGAAATCGAACCTCTTGGCGTCGAATCGCGTCCAGAATCGCCAAAGGGTGGCGCTCGCACTCGAGCACGGTTTTCCACGAGGTTATCTGAGGCCGTCGGTGCAGATCGCTGCTCGCGATCTTAGGCAGCGTCGTCGCCACAACCTCATCAAAGAGAAAAGGGCCGCTCGCGACCTCCCAAGCATCAAAGGACTGCGCAAGCTCGTTTCGGCGGTCCCAAAGATGAAAAGTCTGTTTCTCCATTTTGCGGGTAGAAACAGGATGAGCGGCAATGGAGAGCCCCCCTTGGGCGCGGATCGCTTTGCAAAGATCCAAAGCGTCCGGATCGGCCGGAATGAACTGCGAGACATTCAGCCCCAGAATATGCGCCGAGCGATAGTTGGAGACTGAGTTCTTGCTCAGCTCGAAACCCGGTATCACTACCATCTTGTACTGCTTCCATGCTCGTTCTGCTTCGCTCTTGATGATGGCAAGATACAGGGGAAAAGACGCAGGCGTCAGAGTGTGGCCTATAGCGACCGCAGCTCGGCCGATCATAGACTCCCTTTCACAAAGGTGGTCAGTGATGGCGATCGCACCAAACCCCTGGGACCCATAAAGATCGACCAGCTGGGGAATTGTCATTTTCCCGTCACTGAAGTCGGAGTGGATATGAAAGTCACCCAGAAACATATCTATAAGATCGGCTGTGCCTGTCAGGGATCCATCAAGGCCAGTTCAGATATGTAACAGGATTCATTTAAAATCATCGCCCCAAGGGATTGCCGCGTGGCTCAATCAGTCAGCTTTGATTCCTCATGGTCTCGAGGATTGGGCCGTTCGCAACTGACGAGCGTTTGTTAGGCAACGAGCAAAACAGACCCGTAACGCAACCTCTTGCATGCATGACACGAATTTTGCACATCTTGAGAGTTAAACAAAGGAGCTCTCTATGGATGCAATCGACGTATTGATGTCCGACCACCAACGAGTAAGATCACTCTTCGATCAGTTCAGATCAGAAAGCGGACAGCAGCAGAAGAATTTGCTTTTCGAAAACATTCGTACCGACCTCGAGCTGCATACGCTTGCGGAAGAAACCGTCTTTTACCCCGCTATCGCCAAATTTGAAGGATTCAAAGAGATTGTGGATCGCTCATTTAAGGATCATAGCGAGGTTAAGCAGACAATCTCCGAGATATCATCCATCACCGATGACCTGTCCAAGCGAACGCAGAAGGTGGAGTTACTCATCGCAGAAGTCGAAAGGCATGTGGCGAAAGAGGAGAGCGAACTCTTCCCTATGGTTCGAAAAGCCATGCCCCGAACCGAGCGCGAAAGACTTGGGAGATTGCTGCAAGCTGCGAAACATGAGGCAGGCGCGGCGGCCTAGCGGGTTTCAAAATCGAAAGGCCCACCAAAGACCGGGCTATAATGACTTGCTCCAACGTTTCTTTGCCACGGCAAAAGCCTTGCTCAACGGCGCCCTTTTTCCGGCCTTCTCACTGATAAGGTCGAGGCCATAGACCAACCAGACAGCCAGCTCCGGAATCGACAGCCGATAAAACACATGCCGCCCATCTCTTCGCTCGACTACAATGCGCTCAGATTTAAGAATTCCAAGATGCCTGGATACGACCGACTGCGCGAGCTCCAGCTTGGCTTGCAATGTACTGACATCCAACTCAACTTGATGGAGCTCTTCAATGATCCTAATGCGGTCTGGGTGAGTAATCGCACCGATGAACTCGGCCAACTCTTTAGCGGCAAGTTTTCGATGCATGCGCATCTCCTACGAGTGAGTGGCTATTCATAAAACTCAATCTCACCTGTGCTGACATCGTAGTAGGCGCCGACAATTGCGATTTTCTCCTCGCTCTCAAGCTCCGAAAGAATTGACGAGCGAGTTCGAACATCCTGAACAGACTGAAGGACATTCTCATGTGTCAAGAATGTCATTTTCTCCTTAGGAGACAACTCGCTGTACTTCGCGTCGCTGGCCGGAATACAGCGCTGAATCTTGCGGGTAACGGACCGGAGATGCCCGAGATCTACGTCGTCAATCGCACCCTTTATGGCGCCACAACTTGAGTGCCCGAGAATCACAATGGTTTTAGCACCTATCACTTTGCAACCAAACTCGGCACTGCCGAGTATATCTTCGTTAATCACGTTGCCGGCAATCCGGATGCTGAAGATGTCGCCGAGCCCTTGATCAAAAATAAGCTCAGAGGAGGTGCGTGAATCCATGCAACTGATGATGACAGCAAATGGGCTCTGGCCATCTCGCGTTTCGTTGATCTGCTGTAAATAATTTCGATTCAATCGCAGGCTACTTACAAAACGCTTATTGCCCTCCTTTAGGAGTTGAATCGCATCGTGTGGAGAGATTTTACTCTGATCTTCTTTAGTGAGCGTTCGCATTTCAAAACCTCAATTGACATTTTCGATAGGTTACTTTATATGCCAATATCTATATATATAGATATATGCAATCTTAAATTTGAACGCAAAGGTTACGGTTTCAATGTCCAAATACTCAAACGACTTTCTAGCTTCTATAGTGGTATTTCTCGTGGCCCTACCGCTTTGCATGGGCATCGCAGTGGCCTCAGGGGCTCCCGTTAGTGCAGGACTAATTACCGGCATACTGGGCGGCTTGGTTGTAGGAGCCCTCAGCGGAGCCCCCCTGCAAGTGAGCGGGCCTGCTGCTGGGCTGGCAGTGATCGTTTGGGAGTTGATCCAGAAGCACGGCTTCGAGACAGTTGGCGCAATTATCCTTGTAGGAGGAGTAACTCAGATCATCGCCGGGATCTTAAGACTTGGCGGATGGTTTCGGGCTGTCTCACCAGCCGTCATTCGCGGGATGCTTGCTGGTATCGGGGTTTTGATTTTTGTGAGCCAATTCCACATTATGCTCGATGACGCCCCAAAGGGCAGCGGTATCAAAAACATTGTGGCACTCCCGAGTGCCATTTTTGAGGGTATTTTGCCGCTCGACGGGAGCATTCACAACTGGGCGGCGCTCATTGGGATTCTGACCATCGCTTCAATGGTTGCTTGGGACAAGTACAAGCCCAAAAGGCTTAAGTCATTACCTGGTCCACTGATTGGGGTGGTCGCAGGGTCTCTGACGGCGGCCGTCCTACAAATGAAGATTAACTTTGTTCAAGTACCTGATAACTTTCTTGCGACGATTGAACCCTTGAGCTGGAATGCTCTTCTCGACGCAGTTTCTCGCACTGAAGTCTTGCTGGCTGGCACTGCTCTAGCGCTCATCGCAAGCGCTGAAACGCTGCTTTGTGCCTCAGCCACCGATCTGATGCACAATGGTCCTCGTACTCGGTATGACCGCGAGCTAGTCGCGCAAGGAGTGGGTAACCTGCTCTGCGGCCTGCTGGGCGGATTGCCCATGACGGGCGTTATCGTTCGCAGCACCGCCAACGTCGAAGCGGGCGGCAAGACCAGGGTTTCAGCCATCCTACATGGCGTTTGGATTTTAGTGTTCGTTGTAGCGCTGCCATTCGTCCTCGCTTTCGTTCCAATTTCTACGCTGGCTGCGGTTCTTGTTTTTGTAGGCTATAAGCTGGTCAACGTAGCTGTAGTTCGCGATTTGAGACACTACGGTAAAACACAAGTAGCGATTTATCTTGCAACCCTTGTGATGATCGTTGCTACGGATCTACTTACGGGCGTCGCCACGGGGTTCGGTTTAGCCGTGCTGAAGGTTTTTTACGATCACGTTCACCTGTCAGTTCAAGTTGAGTCCAGCGGCGAAAGCGGTCGAAAAACCATCGTTCTCAATGGAAGTGCGACTTTTCTCCATATTCCGCGACTGGCGGCCGCGATTGAATCCGTCCCGTTGGATCAGGAGATCGAGCTGCATATCGAGAAATTGGTTTCCATTGATCATGGCTGCCTAGAACTGCTTAAGGCCCGACAGAAAGCGGGCGGTAAGATCACGGTTTGCTGGGACACTCTCCATGCAAAGGGAGTTAGCAGCCAGAAGTCTCCGAAGATTACTGTAAGCTAGGAAACAGGAGACCGACGCTTCAGACTACAGGCTAGGAATGCGGTTTGCAGTTTTTATAAGTCGTGAACTTCAAATACGCGCTTGGCCTTTGGCTTTTGGCGATCGCCTTGATGCTGACCTCAGTGCAAATGCTCCGACCATCGTCAGAACTTGGCTTCGAAAGGGATCGGAACGCAGAGAAAGCCATTGCCTCGAAAGATGCCCAATACAAGACCGACATTCGCCCGGTCCCACGTCCCAGCAAGGACCCATTTGTCCAACAGCAAGCGGGCACCGCACCTACTGAACCCCTGTTATCAGAGCCCAACCCTCGCACCCCCGACCCCGCACAGACCGGTAATGCTCCGGCCAACTCCTACGGAACTGGCGGGCGCCCCCTGCGCTGACCCTGATCGATCGTCAATGGGTCCCCATAAACCTGAAAACAAACGACCTCAAGGCTATGGGATCTCATGCTAAGGTAGCTCATCGTGAGAGATTTTTGCTACCGCTGCCGGAAGGCCCAAGTCACTTGTTACTGCGCCCGACTCACTCCGTTCGAGTATTCACATCCATTCGTGATTTTGGTTCACCCTCGTGAAGCGCGCAACAGTGTCGGCACAGGACGTATGCTCCACCTCTCGATGCCTGGCTCCCAGCTCATCGAAGGACACGACTTTACTCACAATTCTGCAATCAACTCGATCATCAAGGACCCGTCGCTCCACCCTGTTCTGTTGTACCCATCCCCAAGCGCGTTGAACCTCAACACATGTACCCCGGACGAAGCTCACGTAGCTCTCACTCAGAAGCGCCTGGCGTTGATCATAGTAGACGGGACTTGGGATCTTGCTCGCGGAATGATCAATCGAAGCCCAAATCTCAAGGCTCTGCCTCAACTCAAGTTCGTACCGATACAACCTTCACGCTTTGAGATCCGCAAACAGCCAGCCGCCCATTGCCTTTCTACGCTCGAGACCGCGCACTGGTTGATCGAGCGATTTGCAGAGCTGGGTGTTGCGCCTTTGCCTGAGGGACGAGCCCACGACGGCCTTCTGGACACGTTCATGGCCATGATTAAAGAGCAGGTGGCTTTTGCGGCAGGAAACAAGCGAAGGACTGTAGGGCTGCGGGTAGGATCTGCAGAAAACAGGCCCTAAAGTACCCTTAATACCGCCTGAGTGAGAAAAAGACCCAGAGCGATCCAGCCCAAGTCTCTCCAACGTGATCGAAGATGCGCGATGCTCGGAAGAAGAAAATCAAAGATCAAGCAACCCAGCAGCGTCCCCACCGCGACACTCATGGCTACTAACGCGACCTTGTGGCCAATGCTCTCTTTAAAAATCAGCGTCACTGCAACACCCAGCGGAAGCGAAAGAGCGTAAACCGCAATTGACGCAAGATACTTAGGACGAGACCTTTGCCGCTCGATCAATATTGAGCCTACAGTCAAGGCCTCGTATGCCTTATGAGCCAGAAGCGCAAAAAATACGGTTCTACCAATCCCACCGACAAAATCACTGGAGACAACGAGCAACATCCCGCTCGCAACACAGTGAGCGATCATTGAGGCCAAGAAAAAAATCGTACCTTCTGAGCCATCATGATCACCGCTCTCACGATGCTCATGCAGGTGAATGAGATGAGCGAGCGAATAGACCGCCCAAACAGCACCCGCCAACATCATGCTAGACTGACCGCCCAGCTCAAAAACCTCGGGCAACAACTCAAAAATCAGGATGCCCGTCAGAGCGCCCGTTCCTATGAGGTAGGCTAACTTTGAGTGATGTCTCACTCGCTTAGAAAGATAAGGAAGCGCGCAGAGAGCAAGCATCCCCGCGGCGATAATAGAGGTCTCAATCAACAACCGAGTCATAAAATGCGCTAACACCTTGCAGCGTTTAGACTTCCTACACTACTCTAATTGTTGATGCAAATCATTCGCAATAAGACTAAGAGACACCTCAAATGAAGCACGTTAAGTCGTCTCATGACCTCGAATTTTTTGTCGCTTTGATGAAGCAGGCCAACCTCCGGGTAACCGAGCCTCGCAAGGCGATTCTAGGCGTATTGCTCGATAAACATGGACCTTTCACCGTCGAGGAGCTGCATAAACGAGTCAGCAAAATGGGATGCGATCAGGCAACAGTCTATCGCTGCGCTGGAAGCCTAGAGAAAGCAGGCCTGATCCGTCGATGTGAGTTTGGCGACGGTACGGCTCGCTACGAGCTGGTAGGCCGGGAGAACCACCACCACCATCATGTAATCTGTAAGGATTGCAAGAAAATCGAGATTCTTGATGACTGCGAGCTGGACGAGATCGACCGCTTCGCGCGTCGCAAGGGGTTTGCGGAAGTTTCCCATTCGCTCGAGTTCTTCGGTGTCTGCGCTAGCTGTCAGTAGGGATCAAGAAGGGTAAAAGATGCGTTTCAGATCACTCATGCTAGCTGCACTTCTGATTGGAACCTTCGGGACTCTATCCGCGTCTCTCCAGGCGCATGCATGACAGGTGTAGCGGGGATGTTCTTGCTCATGGCTCAAGCGATCAAGGCCATCCGCCGCTAGATCTGTCACACAGTCGACAGCGTCTTCGCCGCCCGAACCACAGCAGCCATTCTTGCCAGATCGTGAATCTTGTCTGCCGACAATCCCGCCTCCCGCAAAACGGCTTCATGGGCTTTGATGCAGTTTTCGCATCCGTTCAAAACGGACACTGCGAACGCTAACATCTCGAACCGCTCTTTGCCGATCAGCGGCTTCGCAAGCGACGTCATCCTTAACCCGGCTGCACGGTAGTCATCGTTCTTCGCAACCATGTGCTTAAAGCGATAATAGGTGTTGAGCATACCCATGATCGCGGCGCTTTCGGCCACTTCTTGGATCTGGTCTGGTGCCAGATTCCGCGCCTGAAGTTCACGCCGAGCGAATGTCGCAAGCTTTTCGTCACCTACTGACACGGCTGTTGCCAACAGAGTGCTCAACGCCTCTTCAGGCGTGAGCTGGCTTTCGACAAGCAGACGTTTTAAGTTGAGCTTGATGTCGCGAGCAATAGTCGAGTCTCTATTCTCGTAGATCACGTCAATGATCTCTGTTGCGATGGGATTCATAGAGTTGCCTTACCTTTTTCCCAGTTGCAGGGGCATAGTTCATCGGTTTGTAGCGCATCGAGCGTGCGCAGCACTTCCTTGACGTTGCGTCCAACATTGAGGTCATTGACGCTCACCCAACGAACCACTCCGTCGGGATCGACGATATAGGTCGCACGAAGAGGGACCTTCTCTGTGGGGTGCAAAACACCAAGCGCCTCAGACAACTCTTTCTTATTGTCCGCGAGCATCGCGAAACCCAGGTTCTTTAGATCCGGGTGGTTGTTACGCCAAGCCAAGTGCACGAACTGGCTATCCGTGCTCACGCCAAAAAGCTCCGCATCGCGATCGCGAAAACTCTTGAGCTCACGATTGAACTCAGCGATCTCCGTAGGGCAGACAAAGGTGAAATCAAGCGGCCAAAAGAACACGACCGCCCATTTGCCCTTGATTTGAGTAGAGTCGATGGTCTTGAACTCCTTGCCCTTCTCAATAGATACGCAGGCTGGGACAGAAAACTCTGGAAATTTCTCGCCAATATTCATCAAACGACTCATAGGGTCTCCTTGCCGGGGGGTTTAATCCGGCTTTTCATACACTCATCATCGCCACTTTTAATTGATTAGTATAATCGATTAATGGTATCAATGTGATAGGTTATGTCTATCAATCCAATTTCCCTCACACTTCGAGACCTTGAATACGTCGTAGCCGTCGCCGACCAAATGCACTTTGGCAAAGCCGCTGAACGCGTGCATGTCAGCCAGCCCACCCTGAGCGCGCAGATCAAGAAGACCGAAGGTCTCCTAGGAGTCACGCTTTTCGAACGCACTCAGCGTAAAGTGGCGTTAACCCCGCTCGGTCATGAGCTCGTCCAGCAGGCTCGCGTCGTTCTGGATGAAGCCCGAAAGTTGGGACAGCTCGCCCAAGGCAAGCAAGATCCCATGAGTGGCACGCTCCGACTCGGAGCAATCGCGACGCTTGGACCCTATTTCCTGCCTCACTTGCTTTCGCCTTTGCGCAAAATGCATCCCAAACTCAACCTGCTCTTGACTGAAGGACTCACGGACGGCTTGCTCAAACAGCTCCGAGAAGGTGAGTTAGACGCAGTACTGGCCTCACCAACTTTTGCTCCTGAGGGATTTAGGGTCGTACCGCTGTTCTTTGAGCCCTTTCTGCTTGCGGCGCCTCCAAAGCATGCTCTCTCTGAAAAAGATACTTTACGCGCAACCGATCTAAAAACAGAAGAGATGGTCTTGCTCGAAGATGGGCACTGCCTCAAGGACCAAGCCGTAGAGTTCTGCCCTGCCAATCGCCGAGGCAGCTATCGCCGCTATCATGCAACCAGTCTCGAAACATTACGACATCTCGTCGCGGCAGGGCACGGGTATACGCTATTTCCTGCTCTAGCAGTCGAGATGGCTCACAACTCACTCAAAAACCTTGTGATTTATCGCCCATTCACTGGCAAGGCCGTAGGACGGCCGATAGTGCTCGTCTGCCGAGAAAAGTATGCGCGAATGGCGCAGATCGATGAGCTAGCTCAGCTCATTCAGAAAAACCTGCCCCCCGGTGTTTGGGCTCATGCGGTGTAAGCGAACCTTTTCTTCTTCCAGACTTACTCCATTCAATAAATTCGATAAAGATGCGGTACTCATCACCCCTTCTCCAATGATAAGAAACCCCATGCGCGCTCATACCCAAATTTTTGCCACGCTATTTCTCCTCACATCTGCTTCACTCCCAGCTTGGTCCTCCCCCTCAAAGAAGCCCACTCCTGCGCAGCTCAAAGACTTCGTTAAAGCCTGCACGCAAGCCTTCAGCCGCTCCAGCAACGGAGACCCCTCTGGCATAGGTCAATTGATATGCGATTGCACCGCCCACGAGAGCGGGCACGAGAAGGTCACAGCTGCCGCGCTGGAGAAGGAGACCGTCGCTATCCGTGCCGATTCAAAGCATCAGATCCAAGACCGCAAGCTGCTCAATGCGTTTCAAATCTGTAGTATCGATGTATTTGAAAAAAACGCGGATCGCAGATCCGCACCTCAGCATTAGACAGGGGCCGCCCACATAAGAGCGGCCCCCATCCTTCACTTAGCTGGACGATCCTTCATCACTCCTGCTGCAAAGAGAGCAAGAGCCAGTAGCCCAAACATGATCACTGAAGTCAAATCAGATCCCGAGATCGATGGAACCATCGCCCCAAAATTAAGCGCCTCGCCCCACCCTTCCTTCACCAAAAGAACAGCGAGCACGATCCCAGAAATCGCTCCACCTGCGATCAAGCCTGAAGAGAACAACACGCCAGGGCTCGAATCCGAGTCAGTCTCACTTTGAGACACAGCCGCATTCTTGGTTTTGCGCTCAACAAGCCACCGAATCGCTCCGCCCAGAAAGATCGGCGTTGAGCTAGAAAGCGGGAGGTAAACGCCTACCGCAAACGGAAGTGACGAAACCCCGCAAAGCTCGAGCACTAAAGCGATTGAAACGCCAAGAAGCACCAATCCCCACGGCAGCTTGCTCGTGAGAATGCCATCAATAATAAGCGACATGAGGCGAGCCTTAGGTGCTTCATACTTGGTCACCGAAGATCCGTCGTCGCGAGTCTTGAGAACGCCATTAATGCCTGGATCGACCAGATATTTGAGAGTGCCATCGTCATCAACCAAGTACTTGCCTGGCTCAACTTTTGAGAGCGGACCAGATGCCGGCGTCTCAGTCAATCGGAGCACGTGATAGCTCTTTGGATCCTTGCTCGTGTCGTTGATGGTTTCCATTTCTGAAAGTTGCTCTACGCTCTCTACCTTCACTCCTGCCGGCACGTGAGTACGAGAATAGATCGTCGAAGCATCGTTCAGGGCCTTAAGCGTATAGCCAATCACGACTGCCGAAGTAAATGCGCCAATGAGAAGCGCGATTTGCTGAGACCTAGGCGTAGCGCCGACCAGATAACCTGTCTTAAGATCTTGTGAAGTTGTTCCTCCATTCGAAGCGGCCACGCAAACCACGGCGGCTACGCTGAGCGCGGTCACGCGATAGTCTCCACCCACCCACCCGAGCAGCAAGAAAATGAGACTCGTCAGGAGCAGAGTCGCGACTGTCATGCCCGAAATCGGGTTAGAAGAAGAGCCGATTTGCCCTGTCAAGCGCGAGCTCACGGTCACAAAGAGAAATCCAAAGGCTACGATCATTAGGGCACCCAAGAAGTTCATCTTGAGCGAAGGAGCCATCCAGATCACCAAGACCAACAACGCAACCCCGACAAGCACAAACCACATCGGCAAATCTCGACCCGTGCGCTCCGTGCTTTCGCCTTTAACACCAGAGGATTTGAGGTTGCCCATAGCCGCGGCTGCCGAGCGAACGATTGTCGGCAAGCTGCGCCCAAGGCTGATGATCCCACCGGCGGCGACAGCGCCTGCACCGATATAGAGCACATAATTCTTCCAAACCTCGTGCAAGCTCATCTCGGAGATCAGCTTGGTGGCGGGAAATAGCGGCGCGGACAACCCGCCCCCAAACAGCTTAATGGCGGGAATGAGAACCCAACTCGCCAAGATCCCACCCGCGACCTGAATGCATGCGATGCGAGGTCCAATGATATAGCCTACGCCCAAAAGCTCGGGCGAGACTTCAGCGGCGACTGAGGCATCTTTAAAGAAGCCAAGCGCTCTGGAAGGAGCGTCGTTCCAAAGCTTGAAACCGACATTGAAGACCTTGTAGCCCAGACCCAAGAAAAAACCGGTAAAGACCGTTTTTGCGCTGGTTCCGCCTTTTTCGCCCACGATTAATACTTCAGCGCAGGCGGTGCCTTCTGGATAAACAAGCTCGTCGCTCGCCTTGACGATCAATGCGTGACGAAGAGGGATCATCATCAACACGCCCAGCAAGCCACCGAGAACTGCGACCAACATGATCCGAGAGAGCTCCATCTCGTAGCCCAAGATCAAAAGAGCAGGCATGGTCACTGCCACACCAAACGCAATCGACTCGCCAGCGGAGCCAGTGGTCTGAACGATGTTGTTCTCTAGAATCGTCGGCCGACTGAGACCGGTAATGTTTGAGAATGCCTTGAAGAGCGTGATTGAGAGAACCGCTACTGGGATCGATGCACTCACCGTCATCCCGACTTTAAGTGCCAAGTAAAGTGATGAGGCACCAAAGATAATGCCAAGCACGATACCCAGGAGCACCGCTCGAACCGTCAACTCTGCGACGCTTTTGTTGGCTGCAATAAAAGGCTTATGCTCAACGCGAACAGACTGCATGAAACTCTCCCCCGGGGTTCTCAAATAGAAGTAGCCTGTTAACACCATGACGCATGGGATGGGAACGGGGGAACTGGTTTTATTTGAGAAATTTGAGAGCTAAATCGGACTTTGCGAGAAGAATCCCATGCCCGACGTCCTTCGTTCTCAGCGCATGACCGGGCGCGTACACCATCTCTTCTCAATTCTGTCGACTGTTATAAAGCCATTCTTGTGGTCGACGAAGAAGAAGAGAGGGCTCCTCACTCTTTCAAAATACTCCAGGAGATCATTTGTTTAATACGGTTAGTCAAATCTCTCCATGTCCCTTATTTTAATTATTTATTGTTTAATAAATTTTTTGTCATATCTGCGACGTCTATAATTTGACGCTCACTTGCCTCACTAGTCGGATTCGCGAGAAATAAATCGCCTATAGACCGCAGATAATTCATCAAGAGATCTACCGCTTTTGACGAAGAGCAGGATGGAGAGACACAAAATCACATGCTCGTCATCGTTGGCGCATTAGTCGTAATAGCTTCAGTCTTCGGCGGATACCTTCTCGAAGGCGGGAGCATGCACGTTCTTTTCCAACCCATCGAGTTGCTGATCATCGGTGGCGCTGCCGCCGGATCATTACTTATTGCAGCACCGATGCCCGTCATCAAAAACATCGTGAAGCAAGTCATGGGCACGCTCACGGGCCACTCCATCAGCAAAGCCCAATACACCGAAGTTCTGCTCTGCCTCTACGAGATCATCAAGATCGGCAAGAGCAATCCGCTCGCAATCGAACCTATCGTCGAGAACCCATCGGGCAGCGAAGTTTTCAAAAAATATCCGTTCGTGCTTCATGACGCGCACATGGTCGACTTTATCTGCGACACACTCAAGATGCAGGTTAGTTCGCCTATGAGCCCTTTTGACCTCGAAGACTTGCTCGACACGGACATCGCAACAGTTCACCATGACGAGGCCCAAGGCCCCGCGACCATCACTCGCGTCGGTGATGCGATGCCCGGTCTCGGAATCGTTGCCGCCGTTCTCGGCGTCGTGATCACCATGGGTAAGTTGACGGAAGGTAAGGAAGTCATCGGTCATAGCGTTGCCGCCGCTCTCGTCGGTACCTTTCTCGGAATTTTAGCCTCATACGGCTTCATGCAACCTCTCGCAGCCAAGATGGAGTCCAACTTGGGTGAGCACGGCAAGCTCTATGGTGTAATCAAGGCAGCTCTAATCGCGTTTGCTCGCGAGGCTCCTCCAAAAGCCTGCGTCGAGTTTGCCCGTCGTACTATCCCGATGGAAGTGAGACCGACCTTTAAGGAAATCGACGAACAAACATCCGCCGCCGGCAAGAAAGCAGCATAGTTAGATGGCAGGCAAGGGCGGAGTCACAATAGTCATCAAAAAGAAAAAGGGCGGGGGCCACGGCGGCCACCACGGTGGCGCATGGAAAGTCGCGTACGCCGACTTCGTTACCGCCATGATGGCCTTCTTTCTCGTCATGTGGCTGATGGGTTCAGACGAAGAGACCAAGGCTGCAGTTGCCGGGCACTTCAACGGCGGTCCCAACCCTAAGGACACGCTGATCCGTGTAAGTCCAGAGTCTCCCAAAGGGGGGCAACAACTGGAGGACTTCAGCGATACAGCCAGGGTCGGCGGCCGCCCGATCGATATGCCTATGGGACGCACCGATTCAGACCTCACGAGAGAAAGCGACCTTCTCGACATCAAAGAGCAACTTGATGAGAGCATGTCGCTGCAGCTTGGCTTAACCAGCGAAAGCTCGGTCAAGTTAGACACCTATATTGATAGCCGCGGGCTCGTATTGAGAATCGTAGCGTCCGACTTCTTCGAACGCGGTAAGTCCGAGATCGCGCCTGACATGTTTCCGGTCATCAACAAAGTTGGCGCGATCCTATCCGCTTACAAGAAACGGATGATCCGAGTCGAAGGGCACACCGAGCCCACAGAAAGCGTGGACGGAGACAACTCTGCCAGCTGGCGGCTCTCGACCGAGCGCGCTCAATCCGTCGTACAGTATTGGCTGCAAAGAAACGTGCAGTTCGATCCTCGTCGCATCCAAATCGCAGGGGCATCGCACAATCGCTCAATCGCGAGCAATTCAGATGAGAACGGTCGAGCGGTCAATCGCCGCGTAGAAATCACGGTTCTTCAGACCTCAATAGAAGGCGGGAATTAAGCCTATTCTTGTTTGTTGCCTTCTTCTTTAGGCTCGTAGCCAGCGACCAAACCTTCAAAATAAGCCTGTTTTTCAGGAATCAAAGCACTCGCCTTAGAAACGATCGCCGTTACCGAAGCAGTTGTGCGGTTCATTTTCTTGGATTCGACGATCAACAACTCAAGTAGCCTGAAGTTCTTCACTCCTTGGTCCAACATCTTAAGCCCCGCCGCGAGAGCCTCTCCTACCTTGCCCATCCCTACCCATCGCTCAATCTCAAGGGCCATCATTTCCGAAGAACTTTTCAACTCATCTGGAATCGAAGCCATCATCTTTTCGGCCTCGGCATACAAACCGACATGAATGAGAGACGAAATGATCTCAACCTGAATCTGGGTCTTATTGCGAGCCAGACTTTGCGCCTTCTTTAAGATCTCGATCGCCTTATCGTTCTCCTTCTTGCGCAGATAAAACTTCGCGCAAACTACGAGCGCGGCAGAAATATACGTCACCAGCACATCATCGACGGGACTCATGATGGCGACGACGTCATAAAGAGCTTTTACGTCCTCGAACTGCTGATTCAGGACAGCCACTTTCACGAATTCGGGAATGCGGCTCGGTGGGAGTGGATGGTTTTTGCTAATGACCGCGCCAATGTCGTACGCCTTGGAGAACTCCTTTTTCTGCACAAAGGCCTCAAAGAGACCCATCAAGCATTTATAATGCGTTGGATTTGCCGCTATGCCCTTTTCGAACTGCGCGATGGCTTCATCGATCGCTCCCTGATCTTTGTGCACGCATCCGATGTAGTATCGAGCTAACGCAGGATTTGGGTCTTGGGTCAGCGCCAACTCAAAGAGCTTCATCGCATCCGGGTATTTCTTGGCGAGGAGCTTAAGGCGTCCATCTTCGCAGCTTTTGGCGTACTTCGATGGAAACACCTTCGTTTTGACAACCTCAATGAACCTATCTTCCAGCGAACCATAGGTGAAGGGCTTGATGATCAGCCCATCAGAATCCGACTCCGCAGCCATGCTCGTAATAATCGGGGAGTTGTTTGAAGTGAGCAGAAGAAAAACAGAGTCCAAAGTGTCCGGAAACTTTTTTCGGTGAGCCGCAAGCAACTCAAACGCGGTCCGACCATCGCCTAGATCCAGCTCAGTCAAGATGATATTGGGCTGCAAAGTGTCTAGCTTGGCCAGCGCGTCTCCGATGAGCTCCATGGCCTCCACGTTGCTCGTCTTCATCCCAACTGCGCTTAGCAACCTCCTGATCGTAGCTCGACTACTCGAATTGGGATCAAGCACAAGCGCCTTGGCACCGCCGAGATACTCGACGATTGGCTTGTTTTCTTTGGCTCCCATTTCGAATGGCAAATTATGGCCTCATTCCTTAATGCTTTTGAATTGCTTGTTCACGCGCTCTTGAATTTGGTTCCACTCCTTCAAAAAGTCGCTCCACTGAGCCTTAAGATACTGGACAAACTTCACTCTTATGAGATCCGCCTCTTCTGGCAGCTCATGACTCTGCTCGACCGTGGCAGTGATTGAGATAACGCCCGGGATTTTCTCCCGCGCTTGGCCTTTCGTTGCTTTCTTGGCCTCGGTCTTGGGCAAGATATTGATGGCAAGCTTATGGCCTTTTGAACAAGAGGAGACAGGCACTTCCAACAGAAGCCAATCGTCTCCCAGTTCGATAAGCTTGGTATGCGCCTTGACTGGGATCTCGGTTTTGCTCGTGAGGTTAGAAATCAAGACTGCGTACTCGACGTTCTTCATAGAGCTCTTTCGTATGATCGTACTTTCGGCGGCCATAAAATCCTGCCTCTCCTTAGGATTGTAGCTCGGAGAGGGGAGAGTATTGAGCACTTTTTTACTTAGAGAATGTTCACTAAGATGGTTGAGGCTGCGCGGTAGTATAATGCCGCTATCAGTACCTCATGAGGCGCTCAATCAAGTGATCCTCTTTAGAGTTTAGACTTCTGACTCCATGAATAGCGCGATGAGAGCAACAGAATCTTCTCATCATGCCAATGAACGCTGACGGGCTAGCCAATCAACATTCACTTATTTTGAAGTTTTGTGAGGGGTTGCTCTCCTGAACACATAGTAATAGCCCAATCAGAGTGCCTTTCATCAAAGAAAAGATACCCGACCGGCTTTGACAAACTCAAGGCAAGCCGCGATAGTCCACCCATCATTCTATGGAAGAGATCGTTGTCATCGCAGTGTGCCTTACCTTCAACGCCCTTTTTGCTGCTTATGAAATGGCGTTTGTATCAGTGCCCCGCCCCGAGCTGAGGCGCTTGGCTCGTTCAGGCAATAAAGACGCCGAGCGTCTCCTCAGCCTTCGCGAGAATCCCGAACGGACTCTATCGATCATCCAGATTGGCATTACTCTGGTCGGCGCAATCTCAGCAGCAGTCGGAGGCGCGGGGGCTAGCGAGTCGCTTGAGCCGTTTTTTCAATCGCGGTTCAGCATGAGCGAAAACTCGGCTGAGTTTTTATCCATCGCAATAGTTGTCTTGCCCCTCACTTATCTCAGCGTCGTAATCGGTGAATTGGTACCCAAGAGCCTAGCGCTAAAGAACCCGGTCAAGATCGTCTTCTTCGGGTCTCGCCCGCTCTTGATAGCTGATCGGATTCTTTCACCCGCAGTTACGCTTCTCGAGTGGTCTACACGGCAAGTGCTGCATGTTTTCTTTCCTCGATCAAAAGGTACTTCTCCGATCCCAGAAACAAGCCTTGAAATTGACTCACTTCCGCAGCACCACCAGCAAGCTGTCTTAAATCTCGCCCATATCGAAACGCGCAAGATCAAAGACATCATGGTCCCCTGGAAAGAAGTGAACTGCGTTCGCTCGACAGACACGATGGATGACGTCGTCCCTGTGATTTTTGCCTCAGGCCATACGCGGCTGCCCATGATCTCCGACAGCGATGTCGTGGGAATTCTTCACACCAAGGAGTTTCTCGCGTATCGCGAAACTGGCGGCAAAGAGTGGATCTCTACCGTTCGGCCTGCGCTTAGAATATTTCCGCATGACTCGGTGCTGGCAACCCTTCGCCTCATGCAAAGCAAGCGTAACCATATGGCGATTATTTTTTCGACCTCGGGCGAGCGGCTTGGAATGGTCACTCTTGAGGACATCTCAGAAGAGATTTGGGGCGATATTTTTGATGAGGACGACGACAGTCGTATTAGAAAGGTTTTCGCTGATCGAGTGAAAACAAAGATGCGCCCTCCGGAGTTCTGACCACCCCCCGCCTAAAAGGCATTGCGTTCGCACATCCCCTCACGCGCAATCGAGCAATCCGCACTATTCTCTTTGTATCCACACTGGAACATCAGAAGTCCTGACCACTTGACGAGCAACACTTCCCAAAATCAGTGAAGAAACCCCCCCGCTCTTGGCAGACATCGCGATCATCTGAAAGCCATGCCTGGTCGCGTAGCCAGCGACCGCTTCAGCAGGCGAATGACTTGATGCTATCGCCTCAAACACAGCCCTTACTCCTGCAGCCTTGGCGAGATCCAGAAAGGGGCGGGCTAAACGCAGGCCTCTCTCCCCTTCTTGCTGCAAAGCTTCTTTGCGGATCGCTTTCCACCGACTGCCAGAAAACCCAAAATTAGGCCTAAAATCGACGTGAAACACGGTCACATCTGCCTGCAATGACTTCGCTGTTCCGAGAACATGCGCGAACACCTTTTTTGATCCTTCAGAAAAATCTGTTGGAAAGAGAATCTTTTTTGTTTTCTTGGTCGCTCTCCCTGCAGTCCTGACCGTCAATACGGGCACCGGAGAATGCAGGACGAGGGACTCTGCGAAGCTGCCAAGGAACAAGCGTGGGACTCCTTTTCTGGCATGGGTCCCTACTAAAATGAGATCTGCTTGAAACCGACTGGCGTAGTCTGTCAGCAGTCGCACCGCACCCGCGGTCGTAGAACTTGGGCCCGTCAGAACCTTCGGCGGCATCATTCCGGAGATGCCCACCTTACTTGCTTGCCGCTTCATTGCCGCAAGAGCCTCCGTTTGAACATCGATATCCTGCGGATAATAGAACTCTAAGGTTCCTGAAATTTTAGGCGGTATGACGTAAACAGGCTGAACAAGCACTTTTTTTCCGTCGAACTTACTCAGCGTAGAGAGCATCTGCTCCACGCCTTTCACAACTTTGGATGATTGCTCAAACGGATCGATAGCCCAAAGTATCTGAACTACGCTTCGAGACTTCTTTTTCATAACCTGTTTCCTTCTTTCTTTGTTCTAAACCACGAAGCTCCGACGCCGCAAGCAGTCCGGTAGCTACAACTACCCAAAAAAAGGAAACCCAGTCCTTTGTTGACGGCGACGGAAACCCAAACAGCCATGCCAAGATCAAAGTCGATACTGTGCCCGCGGACAGAGAAATCAATCGATTGAGTACACCCGCGAATGTCGCCGTGCGTCCTCGGAACATGAAGATGAAGACAGAAAAGAACGCCACACCGGCATAAGGCAATCCCGAAAGCATCGGAAGCAATTGAGGACCTGAGAGCCGAGTACGCATTTCAGCAGTCGACGTGATCACGAAGATCGATGCTCCAAGAAGCATAGCGATCACCGAGCCGAACTGCTCAATAGTGAAGAAAGATCGATTCTCGAGACGCAGCGCTACTCCGTCGTTCTTGTAGATGTTCATGATGTAGATTCGAATCGAATAGGCCGCCAAGTAGAGGCCTAAAATTGTCAAAGCAGTGCTGTTGCGAATGAATGCGAAACTGCCATCGCGGATTCCAAAAAGTTGGGTTCCGACGGCCAATAGCGCGAAGATAACAGCTAGCTCCTCTTCCCAGGTCACCTGCCTCTTGAGAACGCCCTTCCTGATGAGAATCAAGTCGACCATCCGACTAATGACGATGACGCTTCCGCGCATGATCACCATCGCAACCATGACCGAGATGGGCAGCAAATACATGAAGGTCGTACTGGGAATAATTACGGCAGTGCAAAGCCCCGAAACCCACACGGGCCATGCTCGCTGAGAAAACAAATGTTCTTTGGCGACCCCAAACCAGCCGATCAAAACAACCGTCGACAGAACCATCAGCGAGCTTCCCGCCGTGTTCTGTATCAAAAAATCCAGCTGCGAAAGATGCCCCTCGCGTGAAGGATCCGTGAACCACTTAACCATCACACCTGTTGCCAAGTAAGAAACAAAGTAGCCTATAGAGAGCGCTACGAGCTTTGATGCTTCCTTGAGCGGATTCATGGACGGCCTCTGAGCTGGGGCAAAATCACGAAATCTAGTTTTTCCGACGGCTCCATACTGGGATCCCTTCGTTCTTTCCTGGGCATGAGCAAATGGGGTGCCAGGACCATATCCGAGACTTCTTGCCACTTTGTTCGGTCGGGGAGCGGTATTGTGAAGCAATCTATCTCGAAACCACCTGGAGCCCATCCTTTTTGATTTGGGTGACATCTAAATCGATGAATCAGCAGACAAAATGTCCCGCTCCTATGACAAACCAGCCCATACTCTACAGCAAACGAGCCTTATGCTATTCTATCTCTAAGGTATTTTATCTCTCCCCCTGGCATATGCCCTGCAAAAGTTGGGTTTCAACATGGCAAACTTACAAAAGACAATGAGAGCACTGACGTTCGTAAAACCTGGAAAAATCGAGCTAGTCGAGAAGCCGATCCCTGTCCCCAGCTACGGCGAAGCGTTGATGAGGATCACAACAACCACCATTTGCGGGACGGACGTACACATCCTCAAAGGCGAGTACCCGGTAAAACCCGGCCTCACGATCGGCCATGAACCCGTCGGAGTAATCGAAGCGCTCGGCCCAGGCGTCACCGGCTACGAGGTCGGGCAACGAGTAGTTGCCGGCGCCATCACTCCTTGTGGACACTGCGACTCGTGCCTTGAGAACCACCGATCTCAATGTGGCGGCAAACCTATGGGTGGCTGGCGATTCGGAAACACTATCGACGGCGCCCAAGCCGACTACCTTCTTGTGCCGGATGCCATGGCCAACTTGGCATTGATCCCGGACCACCTAACAGATGAAGAAGTCCTCATGTGCCCTGACATCATGAGCACAGGATTCTCTGGAGCCGAGAGCGGTAATATCCAAATCGGCGACACTGTCGCGGTGTTCGCTCAGGGCCCGATCGGATTGTGCGCAGCCGCAGGCGCAAAGCTCAAAGGCGCAAGCCAGATCATCGTTGTTGATACGCTCGAAAATCGTCTTAAGATGTCACGACTGGTAGGGGCCGACGTGACGATCAATCTAACAAACACCAACGCAGTCACGGAAATCAACAAGCTGACTCAAGGCCGCGGCGTGGATGTGGCCATCGAAGCCCTGGGCAAGCAAGAGACCTTCGAGAATTGCCTCCGCGTCCTTAAACCTGGCGGCACGCTCTCAAGCTTGGGCGTTTACTCAAAAGGGTTGACCATCCCACTCGACGCTTTTGACGCGGGCTTAGGTGATCATAAAATCGTGACCACACTCTGCCCAGGCGGCAAGGACCGCATGCGCCGCCTCATGAACATCGTGGCATCAGCCCGCGTAGACCTCAAACCGCTGGTCACTCATCGGTTTAAATTGGCGGATATCGTGAACGCCTATGAGCTCTTTGCCAGCCAGAAGGATGGCGTCCTTAAGGTCGCGATAACCCCATAGATCGGATGAAAATATGACGAACGCTAGAATCTGGGCTCTTGGTACAACGTTGGGAGCCCTTTTGCTCTGCGCAGGCTCAAGTTTCACCTGGGCTGATCCGACTCTTCATAAGACCTTGAGGAGCTCAAGCCACTCAGCCGAGCTCGTGATGGAACCCAATAAAGTCACTGTCCAGCTCAGCCCCGATACGCCATATAAGCCAAGTTCGGTCCTACTGACTTTCATCGAGCCAGACAACAAGACAACCACTGTCGAACTGAAAAGCGTGACTCAAACAGCCCCTCTTCAGGGAAACCCTATGATCTACACCACCTCTTCAACGCTATCGCCGACCCAACAGTCTTTTATCGGACTTGAGCTTCGGGTACCCCTCTCCAGGGGCAAGTCAGAAGTCTTTAAGCTCAAGGAGTAGAGTTAATGAGCGATCCATGGCTCATTGATCGTCAATCTTTCTAAAAGAATCAATCAATGATCGCCGCGCAACAAAGGACCGCCTGATTACTCCAATGACACGATCTCGCCTCCAGCAGGCACCTTGACTTTCCAATCCAAGGTGTCTTGGATTTTAACCCTCAATGCATCCGACGCCTGAGGCTCTCCGTGAACAATGAAGGTCATCTTAGGCGGCTTCTCAAACTTTCTGAGCCAACCTAATATTTCTCCCTGGTCAGCATGAGCTGAGAGTGTCGAGATCTCTTCGATATGCGCACGAACCGGAATATACCGTCCATGCATCTTCAATTCAGTGATGCCGCCCCTGAGTAAACGCCCGCGAGTTCCAGCCGCCTGAAATCCCACCAGAAGAACCGTATTTCTACTATCGGAGAGTCGAGCTTCAAGATGATGTAGAATTCTGCCACCGGAAATCATCCCGCTTCCGGCTACTACAACGGCAGGATGCTTCCGGGTCAATAGCTCCTTGGATTGCTTTCTACTCTTCACCATAGTCGCCACATCGGCTAAATCATTGACTTCCCTCTCCGAAAGCTTGTGCCAGTTCGAATGATCCAAAAAAATCTGGGTCGCGTTGATACCCATTGGACTATCTAGAAAGACTGGAACGTCAGGCATCTTTTTTTGCTTCTTGAGCTTCGAAAACAAATAGAGCAGATCCTGCGTGCGCCCTACCGCGAAGCTGGGAATCAACAAAAATCCGCCTCGACCTATCGTATCTTGCGTGATCTTCGCAAGTGCTCTCAGCACCGAAGTCGAGTCATGGAGGCGGTCTCCATAAGTCGATTCGACAAAGAGATAGTCCGCCGACTTGATCGCGTCGGGAGGATTGAGGAGAAGAGGGTTCTCACGTCCCAGATCACCTGAAAAAACAAATTTCTTTCCGGAAGTCTCCAGCTCGATGATCGCAGAACCAAGAATATGCCCACTAGGGCGAAAGCGAAACCGAGTTTTAGACTGAAGCGAACGCCACTGCTCATCATGAATCGTCGTCAAGCGGCCCAAGGCTTTTTCCGCATCCTCGGTGGTAAACAGAGGTTTGGCGGGCTTGTGCTTGGAGAATCCCTTGCGATTAGCGTAGTCCGCGTCCTCCTCTTGGAGGTGGGCGGCGTCCGCAAGAATGACCTTGGTCAAATCTCGGGTTGGAGGGGTACAAAAGATTTTTCCTCGAAACCCCTTCTTCACCAGAAGAGGCAAATACCCAGTGTGATCCAAATGAGCGTGAGTCAAGATAACGGCATCAATCGATTGAGGGTTAACCGAGAAGGGCTCCCAATTCTTCAACCGGAGGTCCTTTACCCCCTGAAACAAACCGCAATCGATCAGTATGCGCTGAGCATCTGTCTCCACTAGAAACTTGGACCCAGTAACAGTGCCCGCTCCACCTAGAAACTGAACTGAAATCGACATAGCTGTTCTCTCTCAATTCGATGTATTATGCACTTTTTCCAGCAGACAGCCTCTTTGATGCCAATGTGTTTGCGGGTTTAGCTTCTGATGGATGGATTACCCAAACTGGCTGCTCTGATTGCCGGATGATCTGCCTCGCCGTGCTCCCCATGAGAAGCGTAGCTCCGAGGTCACTCTGTGATGCAAGCGCCACCATAGCGTTGAGGCGATTTGCTCTTCTGACAACCGCATCTGCGATTGATCCTCCCCTCGACCCATCAATCACAATCTCAACGCGAACCCCGCTTTGATTGGCAATATTCGCCCAATCATCGGCAGTCATATTCGCCTCTTTGATGTCTCTTTCTATATTGTTTGCATAGGAAGGATAAGGGGCGGAGGTAAAAGCAGACTCGAAACCAGGATAGATCGGACAGGCAGCCTTATGAAAAAGAATCACCTGACTTTTTCTTTCCTGTGCAAAAGCTATGATTCGAAGGAAAGCTTCCTTGGACTGATCGGAAAAGTCTGTTGGGAAAAGAATCCGCTTAATTTCCGGAACTCTTCTCCAATTCGGGTGAACAATCAGAAGAGGAATGTCCGAGAGAAGGGTCAGAGACTCAGCGAAACTCCCGAGAAAGAATCGTTTTAATCCCTTCCGTCCGTGAGTTGAAGTTACAATGAGCTCCGCTTTCCGCTCCTTGGCAAAATCAATGAGCTCTCGGACGCCCTGACGCGCTGTAAAGAATCTCTTGCAAAGAATCTCCAGCGAGCGAACGCCTTGGATCTTTGTTCGAGCCAATGCGTTGTCTAGTTCGTTTTGCCCTCTCTTGACGAGATCTTCGTAAAGCTCTGAACCCGGCTGCAATGTTTCATCGCCTCCCTCAGAACAGACAAAGACGGGCTGAACTTCGAACCCACCCTCCCTGACGATAGCTCGGACTGCCCACGCTGCAGAACGCAAAGCATTCATTTCACCAACAAATGGATTGACCGCCCAAATCAAAGTTCTCTTTTTCTTCGCTTCAGCCATGATCCTTTACCCCATTCAAGTTCGACCATTAGAGTCACTTTTCAAGTCCCTGGTATCTTCCTCGACCAATGAACAAGATCGTGACCGGCCCCTAGAGCGTGCAAGATCTCATTAAATAGGAAGGTTTGAATATTTCAAAGAGAATCAAACTCCGAGCACGAGACAGATTGTCTTTTTTCTAGGATTTTAGGGCTCTTTAGAAATCGTACACTTGATTGAGCGAGCGCCCACTCATCGCACGCACATGCACCAATGTCCTCCCGCTCCAAGGACTCTTGAGCACTACTCTTTCCTCAAATGGGTTAGAAACCTTAGCGCAGGTCTTGTCTTTGATCTTCTCGACCAAAGGAAGCACCTCAATGAGGTTAGGAGTCCGATAGAGAGTAGTCACAGCCGCGATGCGCAGACAATCCGTGTTGAGATTGCCCCGCAAAATAAGGTTTGCAGGACTTCCTCCCTTTGCAGGCTCCAAGAACATCTCCTGCACAGGCGCATAGGTGTAGTCATCAATGGTTCGCTCACGCGCCTGAGCGACTCCCAAGGTGCCCACTTGTCGAGCTACTCCCTGGTCATTTACAGCAAAAACTTTATACGTCCCGCTCGACAAGACACCGAGGTTAATGGGCTCAGCGTAGCGAGCCGAAATATCGACGCACCAGCATCCATCCAAGACATAGGTTTGCTGAGTGATATAAACTTCATTCTTACTTTGATCAACTCGCACGGTGCTAGGGCCGATATTGTGGCAACTATCCAACAAATCACCTGCGACGATCACCTGTGCACTATCATTGCTATCAAACCCAGGAGGGATAAACGTATACTCCGGCATCACGGCGACCATTTTTGGCGGAGCTATGTTCGCATCAGCAAAACCGGATTTCGACCATCCGATTAATACGAGTCCCAGCCCCAACACCGTTGCTGCCTTCGCATAGCTCTGCTTCATACTAGTATCTCCCCTTTTAGATTGAACAGCTTTGGAGTTGGCGAGGAGCACTTCTTGTGCCAGCCGCTTGGCAGTTTCAGCAAAAAATAGCGTGAGACATTTCGGCGCCCCCCGTGGGGCGAATTTACCCAGGCCAGAAGTCATCTTTGGATTGCGGCTAAAATCTATCGCGGTGAAAGACAGCACAAAATCTTCTGTTTTTCTACTTCCAACGCGTTGGCTCGTTTTCTGCTTTTATGTGGTCGCATGAGCTCGTCGAACCCCGTTGAAAAGGAAGTCACCATGTCTATTTTTGCCATATGGATTGACCGAGAGAATGCAAAACTATTTCAATTCTCAGAGACGAAAATGGAAAGAAAGAATTTACACAGCGGATACATCGATCACCACACACACCGCCTGGATCAACTTGACCATGCACAAAAGGAAAGAGCGCTCTTCGATGACGTTGCGAAGGAGCTGACAAATGCCGCTCAGATCCTCATCTTGGGACCTGGTGTGGCTAAATACCACTTCCAAACTCACCTCATTGAGCAGTATCCCGCGCTGGCAAAAAAAGTCGTGGGATGTGAGACTGTAGACCATCCCACGGACCCGCAAATCGCTGAGTTTGCGCAGAAGTTCTTCAAGATCGGCTCAAGGTCGACCCAAAGCGCGTAATACGAGTCTCCGTGTGCTGGGCCAGCCTAACCCACGGACGAGCCAAAATGTCCCACGTCAGCTGAAAATTGACAACGCCCTCAAATATAGCTCAGAATGACTCGGCATCTCCTATGCAGATTCATCCGCTCAAATGAAAGCTTACTCTTCATCGCTAGCCCTTCAAGTTGGCGCAGCTACGAGGCATTGCCTCCACTGCGCCAATCCTTTGGCAGCGTCCGAAAGCTCAGCCTTCTGTTGCAAAGGCTGCGATGCCGTCTATCACTTGATCCTCAAGAATCCGCTCCAGGAGTCCCAGGAGTCCTTCGCGTACCTCGACCAACCCGACTTCCTTTCGCTCTACTCTCGCCAAGACAATGTCGGCAATCGTTCTATGGACTTCTATTTGGAAGGAGTCCACTGCGCGGCCTGCGTTTACCTCACCGAAAGAGTAGCCGATCTCGTCAATCACGTAGGAGCGGTTCGACTCAATCTGGCAACATCGATCGCGACCGTCCAGATCGACAACCAAGGGAGCTTCTCGGCTGTAGCTAGCGAGTTTCTCAAGCTAGGCTACCGGCCTCAGCCCGTCCAAAAAGGAGAAGGCGAGGACTTACAAAAATCCGAGAACAGACGGCTGCTCGTTCGCCTCTCGATTGCAGGCGCGTGCTCAGGAAACATTATGCTCTTGGCAGTCTCCCTATACGCAGGCGCTACCGGAGAGCTGGCCCTGAACTTTAGATGGATCAGCTTCTTTCTGTTCTTACCTGTCGTTCTCTATAGCGCTGTCCCTTTTTACGCGAGCGCCTGGGCGGCTATCCGCTCGTTGCGATCCTCGATCGACATTCCAGTGGTATTCGGCATTTTGCTGGGCTCGCTCGTCAGCACGCACAACCTCTTCAGAGGAAATGAAGAAGTCTACTTCGATTCTGTAGCGATGCTGATCTTCTTGCTCCTATCCACCCGCTACCTCTTGAAGCGGATTCAGCAATCCGCTCTCGCCTCTTCGCATCTGATCAAGTTTCTTACACCCACTACAGCTAGACGGCTCTGTTCTAACACATTGGATTTCGAGGATGTTCGAACCGACCAAATCAAGATTGGCGATGTCATCGAAGTTCGCCCCGGTGAGTGCATTCCGGTTGACGGGATTGTTCAGCAAGGTTCGAGCTCAGTGAACTGCGCGCTTCTATCGGGAGAGTCAAAGCCGATGCAAGTGCAGGAGCGGAGTCCCGTTTTTGCTGGGACTGAAAACATAGACTCTCCATTGCTGATCCAAGTCCAAAGCTCGGCGAGCGCCACACGTCTCAGTCAGATTCTGCAATCCATGCGGTCCGCTCAGGAGCGTAAAGCGCCCATCACGGTTTTTGCGGACCGGGTATCTAGAATCTTCGTGCTCTTCGTGGTCTTCATTTCGGCACTCATCTTTGTTTGGGGTCTGCAGGGCCAGTGGCACGAGGGATTGAACCGGGCGCTTGCTCTAGCAATCGTGACCTGCCCTTGCACATTTGCGCTGGCTACACCGCTTGCCCTCAGCATCGCTCTTGGCCGACTCGCCAAGGCTGGCGCACTTCTTAAGGGGCCTGACGTGCTCGAGCGACTGACACAGGTTCATTCTGTCTTCTTAGACAAGACCGGGACCCTAACTCATGGCCAGCCCGAAGTACTTTCCTGGACGATGCTAGAAAACAATCAAGAGCGCGAAGAGCAGATCCAAGCTGCAATCCTCGCGATCGAGTCCCGCTCGATTCATCCTATCGCCCGCGCTCTCGTCCGCTACCTCAGCCCTCGAGTCCGCATGGACCTACCTACAGTCTCGCACTCACGCGAAAAACTAGGTCGAGGGATTTGGGCAGTCGTCCAAGGTGATACGATCGAGATCCGACGCTCCGAGCGCTTGGGCGCAGGAACGGAGGTCGTGGTAGAGCTAAATGGAAATCCCGTTGCGCAGATTGCCCTTGGAGACCGCGTCCGGGAAGAGGCATCCAAGACCATTGCAGAGCTCAGAGCCTTGGGGCTGCGCCCTTGGCTCCTATCAGGTGATACCGCTGCCGCCGCTAAAAGTGTCGCCCGCCAAGTCGGCATCAGCTCGGTGAGTGTCATCGCCGAAGCATCTCCCGAAAAAAAGAGCCAGGTCATACAGAAAACACCCCTATCACTCATGGTTGGTGATGGCGCGAATGACGCCATCGCACTCGCGGCTGCCCACGTGGGCGTAGCTGTCCAAGGTGGCGTAGAAATCAGCATGCGTGCCGCTGACGTCTATCTAAGCCGACCCGGCATCCGGGCTCTCCACCAACTCATCGTCGTCTCGCAGGAGACGCTGAAGGTCATTCGCAGAAACTTCAAATTCTCGATCGTCTACAACATAGTCGCTGGAGTCGCGGCGGTATCCGGAAAAATCGACCCTTTATTCGCGGCGATTCTAATGCCCATGAGTGCGTTCACGGTTTTTCTCTCCTCGATCGCTGGAACAAAGAGAATGAAGCGAGCACTCAAGGAGCTCAATCCGTGAACATTATCTATTTAATGTTGCCGCTGGCATTGCTTTTAGGCTTTGGTTTTCTTGCCGCCTTCATCAAAATGAGCATAGATGGCCAATACGAAGACCTCGAGACACCTGCCCACCGAATTTTGATCGATGAAATCTCCAACCCTGAGCACCGAGAGAGGAAGCGCTCCCATGTCCCTTGAGAACCAAGTCAGCACAGAACGGTTTTATTACGATGACAGTATCGTACGAAAGTTCATCATAGCCACTATTGGCTGGGGCTTTGTCGCGCTTTTGCTTGGGGTGTTCATCGCATCCCAGCTCGCTGACTGGAGGCTCAATTTCGGAATCTCTTGGCTTACCTTCGGCCGCATGAGACCGCTGCACACCAATGCCGCGATCTTCGCATTCGCCGGCAATGCTATTTTCGCTGGCATCTATTACTCGACCCAGCGCTTGCTCAAGACAAGGATGTTCTCGGATCTCCTGAGCAGCCTGCACTTTTGGGGATGGCAGGCGATCATCGTAGCAGCTGCGATCACGCTGCCATTGGGTTACACCGTCGGAAAAGAATACGCAGAGCTCGAGTGGCCCATTGGACTCACCATCACAGTTGTTTGGGTAATTTTTGGCGTAAACTTCTTTGGTACCTTGGCTCGTCGACGTGAACGACATATCTATGTCGCGATTTGGTTTTACATCGCTACGATTGTCACGGTCGCACTTCTTCACGTCATCAATACGATCCAGATTCCAATCTCCTTCTTTAAGAGCTACCCAGTTTATGCCGGCGTCCAAGACGCGCTGGTGCAATGGTGGTACGGCCACAACGCCGTCGCCTTCGTGTTAACCACGCCTTTCTTGGGCCTGATGTATTACTTCCTCCCCAAGGCGGCCAACAAGCCGGTCTACAGCTACCGGCTCTCCGTCATCCACTTCTGGTCGCTCGTGTTCATCTACATCTGGGCCGGTCCCCATCACCTGCTTTATACGGCACTCCCAGATTGGGCCCAGACTCTCGGCATGGTTTTTAGCATCATGTTACTGGCTCCCAGCTGGGGTGGGATGATCAATGGACTTCTGACTCTCCGAGGTGCTTGGCATCGGGTGAGAACTGAACCTATCCTCAAGTTCTTTGTTGCTGGACTCACTTTTTACGGAATGTCAACGTTCGAAGGGCCGCTCCTTTCGATCAAATCTGTGAGCGCTTTAGGTCACTACACGGATTGGATCATCGCGCACGTCCATGGCGGAACCTTAGGCTGGAACGGATTTTTGACTTTCGCGATGGTGTACTGGTTGGTTCCAAAACTCTGGAAAACCGAGCTCTACAGCGATCGCTTAGCTAACGCACACTTTTGGAGCGGATTTCTCGGCACCGTTCTTTACATGGTCTCCATGTGGATCGCTGGAATCACTCAAGGCTTGATGTGGCGGGCGATGGATGGAGCGGGAAGACTGGTTTACCCAGACTTCATCGAGACGGTCATCAAGATTGTACCACTCTATTACGTTCGTGCGATCGGCGGAGGCCTCTACCTCGTTGGTTTTGTCGTCATGATGTACAATATCTACCAAACCATTCGACGCGCGCCGCGCGAACTACCAGACGAGGCCGCTACCGCTCGTAAACTGACGCCAAATACCCTTGAGAACCTGGGACCTAGGCCTCATCGGATGCTTGAAGGCTTGCCTACCGTCTTCACCGTGCTCACGTTGATTGCAGTGGGAGTTGGCACCATCATAGAACTCGTACCCACCTTCTTTGCTGGAGACTATGTAGAGGCCAACCCTTTGCTTAAACCCTACACGGGGCTGCAGCTTCAAGGGCGCGACATCTATATTCGAGAGGGCTGTTACCTTTGCCACTCCCAAATGATCCGGCCTATGGCTTCGGAGACTTTGCGCTACGGCGAGTACTCGCGTGCGCAAGAATCGATGTACGACCGCCCCTTTCAGTGGGGATCCAAGAGAACGGGCCCGGATCTAGCCAGGCTCTCCGGAAAATACCCTGACCTCTGGCATTACCGCCACATGATGGACCCCAGGGAAGTGGTTCCCGGCTCAATCATGCCTGCTTATCCTTGGCTCTTTAGGGACAAGACGGATTTCTCGACAACTCAAAGAAAACTCGAAGTCCTTAAGTCGCTGGGAGATCCTTACTCGGATCTAGACATTAAGTACGCAGAGCAAAGCGCTCGAGAGGAAGCTAAGAGAATCGCCGACGGACTCAAGGCTCAGGGAACCACCGTCAACGAAGAAAAGGAGATCATCGCATTGATCGCGTATCTCCAACGCCTTGGCCAAGACTTCAAGCGAGGGCTCATCAAATGATCCAGAAAGCACTACTTAACTACCACCTACCCCAACTGACCTGCGTTGGCCTGATTCTGTTCATGCTCGTCTTCATCGGAGCATTGATCTGGGTCCTTCGCGCAGGGAGTGTCGAAACCTATACTCGACTCAGCAACCTACCTTTAGAGGAGCATTGTCATGAGTGACTCAAAAGAACCTAAGCACATTTACGACGATATCGTGGAGCTCGACAATCAACTCCCTCGGTGGTGGATCAACCTGTTCTACCTGACAATAGTTTTCGCCGCCGGATACTTCTTTTACTACAGCATGGGCAGCGGTCCCACGCTCGTTCAAGAGTATGAGCGCGAGAAAAGCGCCGCCGAACTTGTAGAGCTCGTAAGAAAGGACGCTTATAAACCTGCATCCGAGGACGAGCTCAAAGCCTTTGTTGCTCAACCAGAGAAGGCCAGTTTAGGTCACGGCATCTTTCAGACACGATGCGTTTCCTGCCACGGATCAAAAGGCGAAGGAGGAATCGGACCCAATCTCACCGACAATTACTGGATTCACGGTGCGAAGCTCACCGACCTCGTGCTCAGCGTTCGCCAAGGAGTCCCTGACAAAGGGATGCCTCCCTGGGGACCGATGCTAACGACGGACGAGATCCACGCTACGGTCGCCTATATCAGATCTATCCGTGGAACTTCCCCTGCAGGAGCTAAAGCACCGCAAGGAGACATGGTGAAGGAATGAACGATAAGGAACTGCCGCTTGATCGCCTCGCAACTACGGACAAAGAAGGAAAGAGGATTTACCTCTACCCTTCTGAGGTCCGAGGGAGCTACCGAACTTGGCGAACGAGATTAACTGCAGTCCTCATCCTGTTCTTCTTGATCCTTCCGTGGATCAGGATCGGCGGCCATCAAGCGCTCCTTCTGGACATCTCGCAAAGGCGTTTCGCGATCTTAGGACTCACCTTCTGGGCCCACGATGCGCCGATGCTCCTGTTCGTTTTTGGCGGTGCTGCGATGCTCCTTGGGCTCGTCACCGCGATCTGGGGCCGCGTGTGGTGCGGATGGGCTTGTCCTCAAACAGTCTTTGTAGACGGGGTTTTTCGTCGCATCGAGCGCTGGATCGAGGGTGATTCACTCGCTCGATCCAAGCTCGATGCGTCCCCGTTGAGCGGAGAAAAAATAGTTAAGAAGACGGCCAAATGGATCTCCTTCTCATTAATCGGCCTCATCATCAGTCACAGCTTTCTGGCCTACTTTGTGGGGACTGAAGCCTTGGCTGCCATGATCCGACAAAGTCCAAGCGAGCACCCGGGTGCGTTTGCGATCATGGCAGGATTCACTGCGATTATCCTATTTGATTTTGGTTGGTTCAGAGAACAGTTCTGCACGCTCGTATGCCCCTACGGTCGATTTCAGTCCGTGCTCATGGATGATCAATCCAGCGTTGTTGCCTATGACCAAAAACGCGGAGAACCACGCCGTGGTATCGCAGCACCCGCCGCTCCTCAAGGCGACTGCGTCAATTGCTACCGCTGCGTGCAAGTCTGCCCTACCGGGATCGATATCCGTCGTGGCGTGCAGCTCGAATGCATCGCTTGCACCGCCTGCATGGATGCTTGCGATGACGTGATGTCGAGGATGAAAAAGCCCAGAGGCCTAATTCGATACGGCACCCAAGCTACGACTGAGGGTCAAGCTGAAAAATCGCTGCCCTGGTTCGCAAGGGCGCGAGTGTGGATCCATCTCGCCACTGTTATCTTGTTCGGCAGCGGACTCGCTTTAACAGTAGCGACCCGAACTCCAATCGAGATGACCTTTATCCGTGCCGTCGACATTCCCTACCAAGAAGTCACAGGCCCAAACGGAAGAGCAGAGGTGATCAATCACTATAAAGTCGCGCTACGAAATCAGACTTTTCAAGCCTCGAAACTCACGCTCCAATTGACTCCGGAAGCTGAGCAAAAAGGGATCTCGCTAGTGGTTGCCAACCATCAAGCTATTCTGGCGGCAGGTGCGTCTGGGCGATCCGATATCTTCATTCGCTTCCCAAAAGACACACTCACTTCCGGTCACAGCTCAATTAGTGTCGGACTCAAGGCCGAGGCTATCGATTCGCCACTCGCTCAAACCTATACCCACGAGGTGCGCCTTGTTGGCCCTATCTTTTGATTGGATTCATGCTTTGCCTTTCGCAGTGCTAGGGGCAAGCCTTTTGGGAAGCGGCCATTGCGTCGCTATGTGCGGGGGCCTCGTTTTGTCTGTGGCCCAAACGGGCCGGGAGCTGGCCCTCTATCACGTGGGTCGACTTCTCAGTTATGCAGCCTTGGGCGCGATTGCCGGATGGCTGGGACTCGAAATCCTTAGCATTCCTGCTCTTGCAGCGCTTCCTTGGATCTCATCAGCCCTCATTGGAGCAGGACTTCTATTTCTTGGAGTAAGAGTTTGGCTCGGCAGGCCCGTATCGCTATTTAAAGTCCCTAACGCTTGGTTATCGCGACTTCAGAAACTCACAGGGCACGGAGCCTTTTCGACAGGCTTGCTTTCCGGCCTGCTTCCTTGCGGTTGGCTCCATACTTTTGTACTGGGTGCTGCCGCCACGCGAAGCCCGCTCCACGGCGCGATTTATCTTTTCTTTTTCTGGCTGGGAACCCTGCCTGCGCTTCATTTCACTCCCCTTGCGATCAGGCGCTTAATCCAACCTTTTTCTCAAAAGGTCCCTCGGGTTTCAGGACTGCTTTTGATCCTATTGGGACTTTTTAGCCTTGGCCTCCGAACCTACCCGCAACCGACGTCCGAGCCTTGCCATCACGAGGAGATGTCTCCCTAGGTAAATCCAATCCAGTACATTCACTTGATCCGCACCTCTAGCGGCACTCAGTGCTATAAAAACTCTTCTATGAAAAAACACAACACAGCTTTAGACGCCATCTTAGCGATTCAATCTGGGCAGCGTGTCTTCATCCAAGGCGGAGCAGCGACTCCCAATCGACTCATCGACGCGCTACTCGAGAGAGCAGATCGTCTTCGTGACGTAGAATTATTTCATCTTCATACCGTAGGTCCCGCAAAATATTGCGACACGGTATATCGTCCTGCCTTCAAGGTCTCTTCCTTTTTCGTTGGATCCAACCTTCGCTCAAGGATTGATCTGGATCGTATCGACTACATTCCTTGCTTTTTGTCCGAGATCCCGGATTTTTTCAGAAAAGGGCGCATCCCATTAGACGTAGCTTTGATTCACGTGTCGAGCCCCGATACTCACGGATTCTGCACGCTCGGCACCAGCGTTGATGTGACAAGATCCGCGATAGACACTGCTAAAGTCGTCATCGCGCAAATCAATCCGAGGATGCCCAGAGTTCACGGGGACGGCTTTATTCACGTTGATCAAATCCATCACTCAGTAGAGGTCGACGACCCGATTCCCGAGGAGTTGACTAAAGCCGCTAGCCCAGTTGAAGTTCAGATCGGCAAGAATGTCGCCTCTCTGATCGAAGACGGATCAACCCTGCAGATGGGCATCGGATCGATACCCAACTCTGTTCTAGGATCCCTCAAAGGACATCGTCACCTGGGAGTCCACTCCGAGATGTGGACTGACGGATTGCTAGAATTGATTCACTCAGGCGTGGTGGATAATTCATTTAAAAAGGTGCATCCGGGCCGAACGGTTGCTGGTTTTGTCATCGGATCCAAGAAGCTCTATGACTTCATCAATGACAATCCATCCGTAGTGCTTTTAGACATCGGCTACGTCAACAACCCCGTCAATATCGCGCGCAACCCGAAAGCCGTAGCCATCAACTCGGCGGTCGAAGTCGACTTAACCGGCCAGGTCTGCGCCGACTCGGTGGGGCATAGGATCATCTCAGGAGCGGGTGGCCAAATGGATTTTATTCGAGGCGCATCCCTGTCGCCTGGAGGTAAACCTATCATCGCTCTCACTAGCAGAACAAAAAGGGGCAAACCCCGGATCGTTCCTCAATTAAATCCTGGCGCGGGGGTCGTCACAACAAGAGCTCATGTTCATTACGTCGCAACCGAACACGGCGTCGCCGATCTTTACGGAAAAACGATCGGACAACGAGCTAAAGCACTCATTTCGATCGCTCACCCAGAGGATCGCGACCTTTTATCTTATCATTGGAATGAGCAGAATAACTAAGCTGGTCGCGCTTTTGGAAGCAGGACTCTGAATTCTGTCCCAACACCTTCCGTGCTTTCAACTTGCACCGACCCACCCCAAGACTCAATGATTCGATAGCTAGTGGCTAAACCCAAGCCAGTCCCTACCCCGATCTCCTTGGTCGTAAAGAACGGCTTGAAGAGGTGGCGCAGGTTCTCTTGAGAGATCCCACAACCCGAGTCCTGAACACAAAGAGCCCATTGAGAGCCCATGTCTTTTACTGACAAACGAACAGAGTGCCCAGATTTTCTGCCCGCCTTGATCGCCGACTCGATCGCGTGAACCGAGTTGACCAAGAGATTGAGGAGCACCTGGTGCAACGGTTCGGTATCAGCTGATATGTGAACCGGCACATCTTGAGAAATATCATTTCGAATCTCGATCGAGTGCCTCCTCAATTCGTGCCCCATAAGGTCGATGACATCCAAGACAACCTGATTGAGAAGGACCTCGCCAGCTCCACGGATCTGGTCGCCACGAGCTAAATTGAGGAGAGACCGAATGAGCTTAGAAACACGGTCGATTTGCGCCACTATGACATCGACGTTCTTTTTGATCGTAGGATTATCTTGGACTTGGATCGCGAGATACTCGGCGCGCCCTCGAATGACCCCCAATGGAGTCCCAATTTCATGTGCCAAACTCGAAGCTAATAGACCAACCGAGGCTAAGCGATCCTGCATGAGGATCTGAGCCTCCATCCGCTTGCGCGCAGTCACATCACGAAGAGCCGTGAGCCTAACCCTACGTCCTCGATGCTGAAAAGGCTTACTCGACATCTCGAGGTTAACATGGCTGCCATCCTTCTTGATGCCAATCAAATCACCCGTCGCTCTTCTGTTTCTCTCATCACAATAATTTAAGAGTTGGCTGCCAATCATCTCTTGCGGTTCATACCCAAAAATCACCGCTGCCGCTCGGTTAACCTCTAAGATTATCCCCTGTTGGTCATGGATAACCAAGCCCTCAAAAGAAGCATCCATCAAAGCCTCGATCGTTTGAGCCCGGTAAATCGAGTACCGAATCGATCGCTCGATCAAGAAAGGGCTGATCTGGTCCTTGATCAGGTAATCAGCAGCGCCTAATTGCATCGCTTCGAGATCCACCTCATGCTCTCCATACCCCGTTAAGAGGATGATGGGGATCTTACATCCCTCAGCAATCGATTCCTTCAAAAGATCCAGGCCGGTGCGTCCTCCCAATCGAAAATCAAAAAAGCAAACATCGTGGGCTTTCTTTGCTAATTCGGCCTTACCCGTCTCATAAGACGACGCCCAATCCACCGTAAACTTCGAGTCCTGCACCTCAACCAAAAGATCTCGCAACATGACGTAGTCGTCCTCATCGTCATCGACGATCAGGACCCTTACCCGATTGCGAAATGTCATGACTGCATTGCCTTGATCTTAGCATCCTCGTTCGGTAGCTCCACGAGCTCAAACCAATAACGCCCCAACTCACGAGTGATCGATACCAACGATTCAAACGTCACTGGTTTTGTGATGAATGAATTCACGCCCAGATTGTAGGTCCGGTAAACATCCTCTTCTGCCTTGGACGTAGTCAGTACGACCACAGGTATCCCTCGAAGATCTGGATCACTTTTGATCTCTTTCAATGACTCTCGACCATCTTTCTTAGGCATGTTTAGATCCAAAAGAATTAAGCCAGGTCTCGGGCTGCTTTCGGCGCTCGCATACTTTCCCTTCCGCAGAAGGTAATCCATAAGCTCAACTCCATCACCGACAAAGCGCAAGTTGTTTGCCAAGCGATTCTCTTGCAACGCATCCCTGATCATCAGGCGATCGTCCGCATCGTCATCTGCCACCAAGATCGTTATCGACGACGCATGATTCATATTCATCTCCTCAATGATTCAAAGGCAACGACACAAAAAAAGTCGCCCCTTCTCCTTCTTTGCTCTTAGCTGTGATGGATCCATTGTGTCGCTCGGCTATCCTGCGGCAGACAGCAAGCCCGACACCTGTTCCCTCATACTCTTGACGACCATGAAGCCGCTGAAAAATAGTGAATATCCGGTCCAGGTATTTTTCGTCAAATCCAATCCCATTATCAGAAACCGCAAGGACACATCGGCCCTTGTCGATGATTGCCGAGATCCTAACTACCGCCGGGACGCCCGCACGACTGAACTTAAGCGCATTGGCAATCAGATTCTGAAAAAGCTGACGCATCTGAGACGGATCTGCAGCAAGCGTCGGCAGATCCCCCACCTCTACTTTTCCACCGCATTGCTCGATCCTGATCTCGAGATCAGACAACACGTCTTTGATCACTTGATTGAGATCCGTCGCCTCAAAAGCCTTCGCTTTCGTCGCCACACGAGAATAGGTCAAAAGATCGTCGATGAGATTGCGCATCCGTTTAGCGGACGTCAGCATGCGATCCAGATAGTCTTGTCCCTCATCCGAGAACTCGCGCCTGTGACGCGCGCTGAGGCGATCCCCAAATGCCTGGATTTTTCTAAGCGGCTCTTGGAGATCATGAGCAGCGATCGATGCAAAATCCTGGAGCTCTTGATTGCTCCTTTCCAACCGATCGGCGTAAATGCGAAGCTGCTCTTCTGCATTTTTTCTCTGAGTGATCTCATACCGAATCGAAACATATTCATATGGCTGGCCGGTTGAATCGAGAAACGGTACAATGGTTGTATTCACCCAATAGAAGGTCCCATCCTTGGCTCGATTGCGAAGCTCACCTTCCCATACATTTCCTGTCGAAATCGTCTTCCACAACTCAACGAAAAACTCGCGGCTGTGATAACCCGAATTGATGATCCGGTGGTATTGCCCCAGCAGCTCCTCCCGCGAATACTTTGAGATCTCGCAAAACTTGTCGTTAACATGAATGATTTTGCCCGATCGATCGGTAATAGCGACGATAGCGGACTTATCGAGGGCATGGCGAATGTTGTTCAGTTCCCGAGTGGTCGACTCGAGGGTCGGAGCGCCTGTCAGACCTTGCATTACTTTAGATTGATCCGTCATCCGAGGCGCGACCTTACTCGAATGGAAGCACAAAAACCAAGCCGTTTTCCCTGCAACAGCGCCTCTAAAAGTGGCTCATCAAGTAAGCGGCGAAGGCGATCCTCAGCCCCCACTACAGACAAAGCTTCAAGATCCAAGTAGTTCCGCAGCTCCACTTGAGGCCTCGTCTTTACGATACTTCGACATCTCGATAAGCGCGCCAATGAGGGTGAGTCGAGCAAGTTTCATTCCCTCACCCTTCATCCGCGCCTTGCTGGCATATCTCCTGCTTTTATGTGATTTAAGATATAAAATCCCTATGAATTCAGAGTTTATTGGGACATCTTGTCGCCATAAGAGACATTTTGCCCCGCCCCTTAAGGGCCATGGAGAGATCACATGAGAGAACTTAAAGGCAGGATCGTTGTCGTCGACGATGACAAAGAAATGAGATCCCTGCTCGAAGACTACTTTGGGAACGAAGGGTTTGAGGTCACCTGTTTTTCGGTCGCAACCGACGCCCTTGAAGCCCTAGGTCCAGGCGGAAACCTAAGCCAGGACAAAGCCGAAGGCGACGTCGACTTGATCATCTCCGACATCAAGATGCCTCAAATCGATGGCCTTGAATTCACTAGTCGTCTTCAAACTCTTCGCCCGGAGATCCCTACGATTCTCATCACGGCTTTTGGCAGCATCGAGACTGCGATCGAGGCGATGCGAAGAGGCGCATTCCACTACGTCGTCAAACCTTTCAAACTTGCTGAAATGGCCATGAATGCCCAGCGAGCACTCGAGCATAGAAAACTCCAGCGTGACAATACAGCTCTCCGGCAGGAAGTAAAAAAGTCGTGGAACTTTGGCAGCGTTATCGGAAAAAGCGCCGGAATGAAGGCCGTGTACGACCTCGTAAGTCGCGTTTCCCAGGCTACCGCTAATATCTTGATCACTGGAGAAAGCGGAACAGGCAAAGAGATGGTAGCTCGTGCCATTCATGAGAATGGTCCCCGCGCCCACAAGCCTTTCGTAGCCATCAACTGCACTGCGATCCCCGAGACACTCCTCGAATCCGAGCTCTTCGGTCACGCTAAGGGATCCTTCACGGGCGCAATTCAGCGTAAACGCGGCTTATTCGAAGAAGCAGAAGGCGGAACTCTCTTTTTGGATGAGATCGGCGATATGAATGTATCCCTTCAATCCAAGCTTCTGCGCGTGATCCAGGAGAGAAAGGTCCGCGCCGTCGGCGAGAACCTTGCTAGGGACGTGAACGTCCGCATTGTTGCGGCCACTCATAAAGACATCAAGGCCGCAATCAAGGATGGCCGCTTTCGCGAAGACCTTTATTACCGCCTCAGCGTGATCCCGATCGTTATCCCGCCGCTCCGGCACCGAAAAGAGGACATCCCCCTTCTCGCTGAGCATTTTCTCAAGAAGTATGCGGCAACTAACAACCTTAAAGTCAAAGGATTTACAAAACGCGCAATCGCGAAGCTTGTTGGCCTCAAGTGGGAGGGCAATGTGCGCGAGCTTGAAAACGTGATTGAACGCGCAGTCGTTCTCTGCACCAACACACTGATCGACGAGACGGATATTCCGTCTCCAGAGACTCAGAATGCCGATAATTTTTTTGCAGAATCCACGGGAGACTTCCCTACCCTATCCCAACTTGAAGAACGCTATATGCGCTTGGTTCTAGAGAAAACAGGCGGTCGCAAAGACAAGGCGGCACAGATCCTCGGCATGAATCGCCGTACTCTTTATCGAAAAGAGCGCGAATACGGGCTCCTGCCACACGACTCTCCAGAAGATGAGGGAGCGCGAAGGGACATAGAGTCGGATGAAGACATTGAGGCAGAGTACAGCAAGGAATAAGAGCGGATTTGTCGCTGACATGGGTCCAATTGTCTCAACTGACGATTAACCAAGAAACCGCACAAGACCTAATCTCATTCAACTCGTTGATACCAAAGACATTTGAATCCCATGAATCCTAGACTCGTTGGCCTGCTGATTGCTCTTCTGATGTTAGAGGAGAATGAGAATGCCAAAAGAACGTGCAAACAAACGAATTGCGATCTGGGCCATCGATCCTGACGAAAGCGGTACCCTTCCTTCTCCTCGCTCTCAACGGCAGCTAGAAAGTTGGCTAGAGACCACTTCCACAATTATCCAACCCGCCTATGTGCTTCATGTGTCGTCTCCAAATGACTTGGAGAACGGAACACATGCCTTACGAGACTCCTTAACCACGCAAAGAAAACTTACAGAATATCTTGGCAACCTAGCAGTGCCGGGTGTGCTTGAACCCAAGATCCTAGTGGATCGATCCGGTGGCCCAGCAGCGGCGGCAAAGGTGCTAGCTCAGTACGCTCAGGATCTCAAGGCAAGCTGGATTTTGGTTTCATCCAAGGGAAGATCCGGCTTATCTCGATTGGCTCACGGCAGTTTTGCTGAGAGCCTCTTGCATTCTTCATGCACGCCAATCTGGGCACTGGAGCACTTGGCGCCCAAAGATGAGCGCCCTTCGCAGATTAAGCATATCGCGTTCGCAACCGATTTTTCCGACCAGTCCCGCTTAGCTTTTGATGAGATCGTGGCCGAGGCAGCTCGCAACCAAGCCCAGTTGACGCTCGTCCACTTCATCTCTCCGCCTGTTTACCTTACCGCCCCCCCAACAGAAAACTACTTGAACAACCAACTTGCATGGGCTCATGGCATCGCTAAAAAATGGACCTCCGCCTCCCAAAAAATGGAGGTAAAACTCGATTCGATCATTCGAACAACCACAGAACAAATACCTGAATCTATCATCCGAGAGGCACACGATTGCGGCGCCGACGTCATCGCATTGGCCTCGCAAAGCGGACCTCGCGCTGCGGCCATTTTAGGCAGCACAGCTCGCCAGCTCATCCGCCAATCCACCTTTCCAGTCTGGGTTTTAGGGCCCACTTGTCTCGAGGCACTCAGAAAAAATTGCACTGAATTTGAAGAAGATGAATTCCCACTAGGGAGGACCCCATAATGATGAAGATCGCGCTCATTTCGCAGCTCTTGCTTGCAACCTTTGCATGGTCAATAGAGCAACATACGGAGCTCCAACATCCGCCCTTAACTCCTCACGAGGCAGATGTGACAGATGCGCAACTCAACGCGCTCTCATCCCATTATATGGACTGCATCAACTCCACTGGAGATGAAGAGCGTTGCTTTCTTCAATGGCTCAAAGAGTGCGAAATGCTTTATCGAGGAACCTGTCCTCTTGAGGACAAGTGGTTCGCGACGGACGGCGAAGAAATCTGCTGACGTGCATGGTTGCTCAGATGTCAACCATGCACGACAACTTTGATTATTGCATTTTCTTCGGTACTGGATTTTCGGTCACTGGCATAGAAAGCTGCTCAAGCTCCTTAAGCCTCTCGCGAATCTCCTTGGGGAGATGCGTGCCGCCGCTACCTGTGTAGCCTAGATAAATGCTCTGTTCATAATGCTTGAAGCATTGCTGTGAGATCTCGGTCCGCGGCGACTTGAGGATGCACGCCAAATAATAGAACTCATGCTGATCCCACAGATTCAGGTCATTGAGAACCTCGTAACAAAGCCCCGCAAGAAACAGCGCATCCGTAGCGTGAACGCCTTGAGGAGCGAAGCTCAATAGATCGTGTACAGCACTAGAAGCGCGCAGATACAACATATCGGCGGAGCGGTCAGCCGGATACTTTTGAGCCGACTTCGCTTCGGCAATCAGCTTAACAGCCTGTGCATAGTAGCCTTCTTCCGTCTGGGGCTTGGCAGCTCCTTCTTCTTTCCACGCCAGAAGACTTTTCTTCCAAGCGCTCGCCTCCTCCTTGAGGAAGTAAGCAGCCTTCGGAGCCGCTAACACGCGATTCACGATTTCGAGGGCGCGATCCGGATCCTTCTTGACTCGCACAGCAATTGCCAAACTTGAGCGGATGGCCCGTTCCCAGTCAAAATGTCGATTTTCTGGTCCCGATGGATCAGCAACTATTTTTCCGTAACTCTCGAGAGCCTGGTCAAACTGCCGCGTTGAAGCGAAATAATCTGCTCGCTCCAAAGTCTTGAGCGATCGAATCGCCGGAGACAGAGAGGCACTCTGAAAGCTCGGTCCACTCCCATTGCGGGTGTGACATGCAATGCAGTAGCCTGTCATGGACTTCAGCACGCCCCTCGCATAAGCACGGTGTCCCCATTTAAGTGTTTTATATGCGTGATCTGCCTCTTTTGAGAACTGACCCGCAATGATCTGGATTGTGGCGTCCCTGTCAGGAGAGGCACCTTCTTCTGCCTTGAGCTCATGCGCGAGGTTTGCAAACTTCTCGACATTCTTCTCAATGCGCTTGAAGTTCTTTGGAGAGTTGTACCGCTCATCGCTATTGAGATCGATGAGGAGCTCTTGCAAAGTCTGCTCAAGCCCTCTCATCTTCTGTGCCCAAGTTTTAGTTTCCTTCTTGGGAGACACAGCCTTCTCTGATGCCAAGGCTGACACTGAAGCGGAGCCAGCTATACAAGCCAAAAGAACAGGTCCGCTCCACTTCCGCCGCAATGTATATTTTTTCACGCAAGGTTCCTCATCGCTTGCTCCGGTCCTTGCTTGTAAAAGGTCTCAAGCGTCTCGCCCAAGACTCGAAGGCCATCGACTGCTGTAAAGATACCCACTACTTTGCCATTACTCTGCTGAACGATGGTGCATCCGTACTTATGCTCCGCCATTTCCAGCACAACACGGTCCAAAGGAGCTTCTGGGACCACGGTATAAGGGTCAGGAGTCATGACTTCCTCAACTTTCATGCTATTGGCATCCGCAAAGGACGAGGCAAGCTTGAGATCTCGATCCGTCAAAATCCCTACTAGCTTTCCAGCTTCCTGCACCGGCAAATGCCGAATCTGATGCTCGCGCATCATGGCGAGGGCTGTCTTGAGAGAAATGTCCTTGCCAATCGTGTGTGGCATAGCGGTCATAAATTTTTGAATCTGTGGCATCTGTTTCATCTGAGTAGTTCTCCTTAGAAAATTCTATTGAGCAGCATTTGGGCCAATCGCATTTGGGTCCCTTAACTGTATCGATCTCCTTAGAAATGCGAAAGTTTCTCGTTTATGTCCGTGCTCGACAAGAGTTGCGGGCATACTCAACTTGAGACTATTTGTCCCAACTCCTCGCGGAGATGTCCCAAGCCAAGCGAACGAGAATGCTATCTCTTCGAATAGACTAAAGAATACTTGGCACATGGACTGCTTAATAGCTGGTAAGTGATAACCACTTTTTAGGAGAATAGACTGTGACCCCTTCAAAGAAACTCAAAGTCCTATGGGCTGTAGACGCGTTTGACGATTTGCCTGAAGTTCACGAAACTGAGGTCAAAGTTCTTCAGAGCTTCGCCCAAAGGACCCAGATCGAGGTAGACCCTATTTATATCCTGAGCCCCACGGAGTTGGGCGTAGCGGTCGAGTTTTCTGCCCAATGGAACGAAGTCTATGCTCCTGCTGCAAAAAAAGCCTTGAGTCAAAAACTTAAGAATGCGGAGATCCCTGGGCTCCAAGAGCCCATTGCTCTGACGCAAAACCGTGCATCACTTAAAGGATCTGTAGAGCTGCTCGCTAAGTTTGCCGGATCCAGATCTTATGACCTCATCATCGTGGGAAGCCATAGCCGCAAAGGCGTTCAAAGAGTCGTGTTGGGCAGTTTTGCCGAAGAGCTCTTGCTCCAATCAGAAGTACCCGTCTTGGTCGTCGGAAACCATTCTCGGAAGTGGAACGACAAAGATATGCAGATCCTAATGCCCAGCGACCTCAGCGATTCGCGTTCGCCGCTTTTTGACGAAGTCTTTGACTTGGCTCAAACCTTTGGAGCGAAGGTCACGCTTTTGAACGCCATCCCGAAACCCATCCAGCAGGTGGTTCAATCCGGCGCCTATTTGCTCTCTGGAGGCTGGGTGCCCGTCCCGATTTACTTAGAAGATATCCGTTCAAAACTCATGGAGATTGCCGACAAAATCCTAGTCAAAGCCAAAACGCGAGAGGTACCCTGCGATCTCATCGTGGACGACCTATCCCTTTCCATTACGGATTCCATTTTAAAGCAAGCGGAGCAAAAAGGAGTGCAGCTCATCGCTATGGAAGCTGAAACTGGACCCATCGCTTCAGCATTGCTTGGCAGCATCACCAGAAAAGTAGTCCGTGCGGCGCCATGCCCAGTTCTCGTATATCGGTTCAAAAGGCGCCAATGAACCCATGGAAGGAAGAGGTTGTCTATCATGACGGGGACCGATTTTTTTCGGACCTTTGTCAGGCCCTTTCTTCCGCAAAGAGCACGATCGATCTCGAGACCTTTATTTTTGACCGGGACCGACTAGGCACGCAGGTTTTAAAATGCCTCACCGATGCTGCAAAGCGAGGTGTCAGGGTACGACTTCTTCTAGATGGTTTTGGATGCTCGAAGTGGAGCTATCTAGACATGGTTGAGCTCAAGAAACAGGGAGTAGACGGTCGATTCTATCATCCCTGGCCCTGGCAGAATCCTCATTACCAGCTCTGGCGATCGTTAACACTGCGGCGCATCCTACTCGGAGTCTGGAAACTCAATCGTCGCAATCATCGAAAAACCTGCGTGATCGATGGTGAGAGTGCGTTTTTAGGAGGCATGAACATCACAGCTCGCCATCTCTCTGGAGACTCGAGCACTCCAGCCTGGCGCGACACTTCCATTCAGGTTCGCGGCAGAGAAGTCTTTCGTCTGACTCAATCCTTTGAAATCGCTTGGACACACTCCAGAAGCGCATACCCGAGTTGGCACTCGTCAAAACGCCTTCTTGTGCGACCCAGTTCGATCAGGCTCAATCTCACGCGCAAACAACGGACAACTGCATACAAAGACTTGATTCAGCGCATTTACACAGCCAAGAGCCGAGTATGGATCACTAATGCCTATTTCGTGCCCGACCTCTCGCTGATTCGTGCCTTGAGATACGCAGCTTGGTCAGGTTTGGACGTGCAAGTCCTCGTACCAAGAAAGAGCACTGTTTTTGGTCTAAAGTGGGCCAGCATGGCGTTTTATCTCCCTTTACTTGCGGCAAAGGTACGGATTTTTGAATACGCGCCCGCCTTTCTGCACGCTAAGACGGTCTTGATCGACGACTGGGCTATTGTCGGATCATCCAATTTGAACCATCGTAGCCTCATCCACGACCTGGAGGTTGACATCGTTTTGAGCAAACCAGAAAGCCTTCGATCACTGGAATCTCAATTCTGTTATGACCTCTCGCTAGCTGTCGAAATCAACCCTCTCAAGTGGGCGCAGCGAAGGGGGCGAGCGCAACTCCTCGAACGACTTGCGCTTGTGTTTCGACACTGGATGTAATTGTGCAATACACTACTTTTTGAGGAGATAAATATGAGCAACAAAAAGCCAGCCATTCTTCTGACGGACGACATCGAAATCGCTCCAGAGCGCGAGAAGCGCTCGAGCGCCGTAAAAACGTGCGCCACCAACATCGCGCGAAAACTCGGCTGCTCGATCGATCTCGTGCATGTCGAGGACTATCAATTCTATCCAGTCAGCGTTCCTCAATATAAGCCTATGGTAGAGAGCTACTTTCAAACTCAGCAAAACAAGCTCACCGCGGCCGCCAACGCCTTTAAAGTGCGCACAAAGCCTATTTTTTTGAATGGAGAACCAGTACGCAAGATCCTTTCTCTAGCGGCTAAGCGAGACGCTTACGAAATGATAGTCCTGGGCACTCATGGGCGAACGGGTTTGAGCAGATTGATTCTTGGAAGCGTAGCTGAGGAAGTCATCCGTCAGGCACGAATCCCAGTCATGACTGTTGGCCCAAAAGCTCAAGAGAAGGCGTCCAGGGTCTTGTCTCAATCAAAAGTCAGGATTTTGGTACCTACTGGACTTACGCCCAACAGCAATCGCGCGGAAGAGTACAGCATGAGTTTGGCAAAACGCCTCGATGCTGAAGTAGTGTTTTTTCATAGCATGCGTGAAGCACTTCATCCGGTACTTCAATCTGCCTTCACAGCACCTACCGCTTCGCCTCAAATTCGGAAGTTCTATGAAGAAGTAAAGGGCTCGGCGATCAAACAACTCGCAAAAAAGGCCGAAGCCGCCACAAAAAAAGGGGTCTCCGCGACCTACGTCTTGGATGAAAAAACCTCTTTGTCTTCTGACGCAATTCTAAAAGAAGCGACTCGCTCAGAGAGCTCGCTCATTGTGATGGGTACGCATGGGCGCTCGCTGTTTGCTGGAGCGTTTTTTGGAAGGAGTGTTCGCGGCGTCATCCTAAATGCTCCCATCCCGGTCGTGACCGTTCGCTCACGAAAGTCATGATCCAGCATGAAAAAAGGCCTTCGGATCGTCTCCTACAACATCCACAAGGGATTTAGCGCCAGTAACCTTGCATTCGTCTTGAAGCGACTCAAAACTTCTATCCGGGATGTCCAAGCTGACCTCGTGCTTCTCCAAGAGGTCTTGGGCCATCATGAAACTCACGGCTCCAAGCTAGAGAACTGGCCCACCACTTCGCAATTTGAGTACCTGGCTGATGGCCTTTGGCCTCATTTCGCCTACGGAAAAAATGCGATTTACACTAAGGGTCACCATGGGAACGCCATTCTCAGCAAGTTTCCAATCACATTCTGGGAAAACCAAGACGTATCGCTTAACCGCCTCGAACGTCGCGGACTGCTACACGCAGTGGTTGAGGATCCGAGTTCAAAATTGCCCCTACATGTCATCTGCGTGCACCTAGGTCTCTTCGAGAATGATAGGAGATCCCAAATTACACAGCTCAGCCGTCGCATTTCGCGAATGGTTCCACACGATGCGCCCGTCATCGTGGGCGGTGACTTCAACGACTGGAGACAGAACGTCAGCCCAGTCTTGAAGGAAACGCTTGGCCTAGAAGAGGCCTTTATGAGCCACTTTGGTGAGCATGCCCGAACTTTTCCAAGTTGGCTTCCCGCACTTAAGCTGGACCGGCTCTATTTTCGTGGCCTCGAGTGCCACTCCGCATCATTAGCTGAAGGAAAAATTTGGCGGGAACTCTCTGATCATTTGCCGTTGGTGGGAGATTTTGGCGCCTTGAGATGATCGGCTGCCAGAGAATAAGCGGAGGCAGCGCCGAGGGGCGCCGCCTCCGTAACTACTAAGGGTTCTCTCGATTGTCGAACAATGCATTGATGGACTTGCCGTTCATCACTCTCACGTGAAGCAGCAACTCTTCAGCCTTCAACTCTCTAGGCACCTCTGCTGGGATATCCAGAGCCACTAGCTTACGAGGACAGAAGTCCGACAGCTTTCGCATGATCGGCAAGACAGAATAAGTGTCTTTGCCATTCGAAATGAACTCGACCCGATCAAATTCATAGCAATCGCTCGGGTTGTATCCCTTCAATATAACTCGCCTCGTCCCTGGGACGCGTTCCACATAGTCGACGTTGGCATACACATTCTCGTCAATCAATGAGGTCGTCGAATCAGAAACTCCCAATCCGGCCCTCTTCTCAAGGGGCGTCCCTGCATTGACTACTACATTGTAAGTGCCTTTACCCATGACTCCGACCGAGACCGGCTCCAAGAAAGGAATAGCGAGCTGCGGACAAAGCACATCCTTTTTCTCGACAAAGGCCTTCACGGTGACAAAGATATTTTGACCACTCACTTTGGTGCTCACTCGCTGAGCTTTATAACAAAGGTTAGGGAGATAACCCGAGACGATCACTTGGGTGTCGTCATTGGTATCAAATCCTTTAGGTGTAAAGACCTGAGTGACTGGAACTGCTTCGCGCCCCGAAATGGACCCAGCGTGAGCTACGCCGATCGAAGTTAACGAAGCAATGATTGGAAGAAGTAAAATCCCCGCGTGTTTCATAAACTGTCCCCTTTATTTGAATCAGCATTGATTCGATTGCAGTCCGCTACAGCAAACCTTGTGCCGCCCTCTAATGCACTCACAGTGGAGATCAGAAAATGAGTTGAGACGATTTTGTCTAATTGAGAGACAAATTGTCCAAAACAACATCTGCGACCCTTTAACGAACCTTCTGCATGCTGCGCTACGATCTAAACCAGATCGTCGACGAAAACCACTGAAGTTGTGGACAGCATTTCAACAACAATGCTCACTGACTTGATACATAAAGCGAGACAAGGGGGCTCTCGCACGGGACATAAGTTCTCAATCAACTCAGCTCGTCAATTGATAACTCAAAGTATCAACTTAGTCTTTTCAACTATCTAAACAAAACGCCAGGATGGCCTGCCCCTTGCTCAACAGCCCTACATTCAAAACAACCCAGACATTTTCAGCCAACAGAGGAAAAGCATATGCATACTCAAACAGCAAAACTCATGATCCTCATCGCAGGACTCTCAGTACAAGCAGTACAAGCTGAAACCAATAAATCGACTGGCCTCATCGAAGTTCCCGTACAACGCGTGTTCTTTCCGACCCAAGGATACGATGACAACGACAACATCCAAGTCATCATCGAGGGAGAACTGCCAGATCCTTGCTACGTGCTTGGCAAACAGACTATCTCGCGCGGCCCTTCAGGAAAGGTGACCATTCGACAATTCGCGTGGCGCCGTGAGAGCACGGTCTGCAATTCAGGCGATCTCCTCGAAGAAGGCGCATATTCTGAGGAGGTATCATTAGGACGCCTCAGTGCTGGCACGTACCAAGTCAACAATCGTAATCTCAAAGTCGACGTTGCTCCCGTCAGCTCCTTAGACAATCTCAACTACGCGCGAGTAACAGGCCTACTGACGCGCGACGTTGTCCTCACCAGTGGAGATGTACAAATTACAATCAGTGGCACGCTCGGCTCCTCCTGCGACCAAATCAAAGAACCCATCGATGTGCAGAGGCAAGGAGACACGATTGTTATTCGTCCTATCGAAGTTCGCGTAGAAACCTGCGAAAGAACCCCAGTTAACTTTGAAAAAACAATTCAAGTCGGAAAACTGCCGCAAGGTGAATATCTAGTCCATGTCCGGGCCAAAAACGGAAAAGCACTCCAGAGAACCTTCGACGTGATGAATAACGACAGGGAATAGAAGGCCGTGCGAAGTACTAGCTAGGGCGAAATGTCACTTCGTTCTCCAGTGGTAAATGCTTCTCGAACGCTCTGATGTTCTCGAACGTGGTCTCTGCAATACCTTGGAGCGCCTCAGCGGTTAAAAAGGCCTGATGCGACGTGATCAAAACATTGGGAAAAGTCAGGAGTCTTGCCAGGATGTCGTCTTGAAGGACCTGGCTAGAAAGATCCTGAAAAAAGACGTTCTCTTCTTCTTCGTAGACATCTAGCCCTGCTGATCCGATATGGCCGCATTTAAGCGCTGCAACAAGAGCTTGTGTCTCTATGAGCGCTCCGCGACCGGTATTAATCAGCATGGCTCCTTTTTTCATCTTAGCTAGCGCTTTCTCATCAATGAGGTGCCGAGTCCCAGGTGTCAAAGGAACATGCAAAGAGATGATGTCGGATGTCTCAAAGATCTTAGAAAGGTCCGTGTATGAAACCGCATCTAGATCAGCGAGGTCAGGATTACGTTTCATGTCGTAGGCCAAAACTCGGCACCCAAAGCCTGCCATGATTCGACAAAAAGCCGCTCCGATCCGTCCCGTTCCGATAACACCTACGGTTTTTCCGTGCAGGTCAAACCCCACTAATCCATCGAGCGAAAAGTTGAGCTCACGCACTCTTGCATGCGCACGATGAATCTTCCGATTCAAGGCAAGAATGAGACAGACCGAATGCTCGGCTACTGAATAGGGAGAGTAAGCGGGCACACGCACCACTTTGATATTGAGGCGAGCCGCCTCAACCAAATCAACATGGTTAAAGCCCGCAGATCTCAAAGCGATCAGTTTGACTCCCTCCGCATGTAGAATCTTGAGTGTCTCTGCGTTAACCCGATCGTTCGCGAAGGAACAAACTACGGAAAATCCTCGCGCCAACGCAGCAGTCTCAGGCGTTAGCCGCGGCTCGAAAAACACAAGGTCGTAACCAAAACGCTTATTTGCTTCGGCGAGAGGCCCTCGCTCGAACGGGTGAGCGTCAAAAACAGCAATATTCATTGCTTCTTCTCCTGGTTCATTGGCTTACCCTCACCTTGTAAGTCATGCTGAATTTCCGAGACTTCACGCTCGATCCGCCTCAACTCTGGGTCAACCAATGCACCTACGAAAATGGCCATGTAAGACCATAAAAATAAAGCGCCACCCATCATCATAAAAATGGAGAGAACCTTCCCCGCTGGGGTGATCGGGTGGATGTTTCCACTCCCTACAGTTGTAGCAAGTCCAACTGCCCAAAATAAACTATCCAAAAATCCGTGGATCGACGGATTCATATTTCCCTCAATCCAATGAAAAAGAACCGCTGCCGAAAGGATAAAGACGTTTCCCCAGAAGGTTACCCACCAGAAAAACGGCGTCTTTACCAACGCAAGTAGGCGTCGGCCCACTGATTTCATCTCGAACATTTGTATGAAGATGGCTCGTTTTGGTCTTTTCATGAGAGGTACCTTAATTCACAAATCAGCCTAAGCCCTAATCCACAAAAGTCTTTTCGTCAAAGTTCCTGAGGGTGCACTTCGGGTTAGTGTGCAAAAGCTCTGCGCACTCAGGATGTCTAGAATCAAAGAACAGTGCTACCCAAAGTGATACCTCCCACTTGTTAAAGACTGTGTTGACGTCGTCATGAGCCGACTCTTGAATGTCGTCTACCAACTCGATAGTCGGCCGAATGACGGATCGATAGCGCGGACATCTCTGCAAAGAACCCCGTTTAGGGCCTACCACGGTTTGAATTTGCCTTTTCCATCGCTCTCGTTTAATCGCCTGACTCTACAGTCAAAATCGAAGGGGAATTCAATGCGAACATTTGTGAAAAGCGCCGTTTTCTTTGCAGTCTGCCTGTCACTTACGCACGCTCATGCCAATACAAGTTGGGACACTTACGTTAAGAAGTGCGCGGATGCCGCACTTAACAATATGTATAATACGTTCGATAACCCTCAAGCCTTGGAGTACATCCGACAGACTCAGGCGGATATTTTTGGGGCATTTACGGGCTTCGACCCTGCAAGCGTGAAGGGCACTGACCTTAAACTCCTGGAGCTTTCACGAGCCTATAGGACTATCGGAATTGAGCAACTCGATGTTCAAGGAAAGACTCAAGCCGCGATGAAGTTTGCCTATCTGCTCCGTTACAAAATCCAGTCAACTGATGGACGGGTTGCTGAATTACTTTATGCCGACGACGTTTACGCCCTAGAAAGCGAATTGAATTATAACTGCCACTTCACAAAGCAGTTCAATACTGAAAAAGTACATGTCGCTGAAAAAGTCAGGTAACCGACTGTTACTTTCTTTTGTTGCCATGCTTTTTTCGGCATTCCCTGCTTGGGTGGAAGCAGGGAATGCCGACCTTTTGCTGCGAGAACGGGCGATAGCGTTGGGCATCGTTCCGCTCGACAAGCCTGCCGAGTATCCGGCGGCTATGGTCACCCTGGGAAAAAGTCTTTTTGCGGATCCAATTCTTTCGGGCAACCGCAACATCTCCTGCTCTGTTTGCCATTCGATCGATTCGGGAACTACCGACCATCTCCCTCTCTCTATCGGAGAAGGCGGCACAGGAGTGGGTAGAGCTAGACGACTAGGCAAAGGAGAGATCCTCCCTAGAAACTCTCCGCCCCTCTACAATCTCGGGTATCCGCAGGTAACTAGGCTATTCTGGGACGGAAGGGTGAGCTATTCGACTACTCAGAACGCTTTCTTCACGCCTGAGGCCGGCCTCAATGGGCCCCTGCCAAAATATGCTGCAATCACTGCCGCCTTGAAAACACCAGTCGCTGCCCAGGTTATCTTTCCACTCGTCTCTCATGAAGAAATGATGGGTAAGAAAGGGAGCAACCCGATTGCAGACTCATCTGACAACTATACCGCCTGGGAATTGATCACGAGACGAGTCGTCTCAGACTCAACATATGCTGCGCTGATTTTATCTGCGTTTCCGGAAACCAAGTTACATGAGATCAACATTGGGCATTTGGCTACAGCTTTGAGTGCATACATGATCAACGACTTTTCCCGGTGGAATACTCCGTGGGATCGGTTTCTCAGGGGTGAAGCAGGGGCAATGGACGAAAGGGAAAAGAAGGGGGCGCAGGTTTTTTTGTCTGATAAGGCAAAGTGCTCTCGCTGCCACAGTGGCGCTCTTCTCTCCGACTTTGACTTTCATGCAGGCGCGTTTCCTCAAGTAGGTCCAGGATTCGGAGCCCGGCAAGATGACTCCGGAGGGTATGCATTGAATCCTCCCTTGAGCGGTCCATATATGTTTAGGACTCCGCCCCTTCGTAACATTGCGCTAACCGCACCTTATTCGCACAGCGGCTCTTACGAGACCCTTGAGGACGTAGTCAACCACTACAATGACCCGAACACGGCCACAGCCCAGTATGATGGTGGCTTTCTAAAAAAGTACACTGGGCAATATGAGCAAGAGCTCTTTATCAACATGGAAGAGAGTATCAGGAAGTTGCGATTGATTTTCATTTCCACTGATCTTGTTTCTCCACCGATCAGCTTAACAAAAGATGAGAAAGCAGACTTAGTCTGGTTCTTGAAGAAATCTCTGACCGAAGAGTGAGCCTACAAAATAGAAAACCCCACTAAATATTTAACTTAACTAGACCCTTCGAATTGCCTCAATCGACAGAGTTCGGCCAAGATCAATATCTGCCAACAAATATGACTTTTGGAACCCGATCTCCTTCCCTAAGGATTGAGATCTTAATCGCCTCATCAATGTTCTCACTCCAAGAGACTTGCAGTTTCTTACCAGCTGTCGTTTCCACAGAGCCAATAAACAGACGAGTTCCGATATTCATTCCGTCGACCTCGCCGTCTTCATCTAGCAAGTTGAACACGGGGGTATTCGCTCTAGGCTCAACCGGAATGGAAAAGCTCGTCACAATCCTAAATCGGAACTCTCCTCTTCCGTCTTTCAACACAAGTGTACCA